>Ga0315284_10000016_pt1:0-152500 | contig 303167 bp, 294 predicted proteins | sample YL17G09_16_MG_FD_203696 | JGI IMG/M metagenome (GOLD analysis project Ga0315284, IMG submission 203696) | Sediment microbial communities from Yellowstone Lake, YNP, Wyoming, USA - YL17G09_16 | ecosystem: Environmental > Aquatic > Freshwater > Lake > Sediment | place: USA: Wyoming... | reverse complement strand
ACATAAGAGGGGTTTGTGTTATTTTTTTTCATTTCGTCAAACATTGAGTTGATCTCATCAACACTGAAACTTGAGACGAGTTCAAAATATGACCGCATCAAGGAATCAGGTATTGACATTATCTTGCCAAATATCTCATCCGGATCCTCGTTTATCCCAACATAATTGCCAAGGCTCTTGCTCATCCTGTTAGTGCCGTCAAGCCCAACCAGTATTGGCATTGTCATCACCAGCTGAGGCATCTGACCGAACTCCTTCTGAAGATTCCTTCCGATCAGCAGATTGAACTTTTGCTCCGTGCCTCCCAGTTCGACATCAGACTTCACGGCAACTGAATCATAGCCCTGCATTATCGGATACAGCATCTCCATGAGTGATATCGGAGTGTTTTTAGTGAAACGTTTGTGAAAGTCGTCCCGTTCAAGAAGCCTGGCAATCGTAAACTTTGATGTCAGCTTAATAATATCCTCTAATTTCAAAGCGGACAGCCACTCGCTATTAAACCTGACCTCCGTTCTGGCTTCATCTAGTATCTTGAAAACTTGTTCTATGTAGGTTTTGGCGTTCTGATCGATCCTCTCCGGAGACAATTGAGGTCTGGTCCCAGAACGACCGCTGGGGTCACCAATCCGTGCCGTGTAATCCCCGATTATCAGAACCGCAATATGCCCTAGGTCCTGAAACTGCCCGAGCTTATTCAATATTACCGAATGCCCCAGGTGGATATCAGGAGCTGTTGGATCTATCCCAAGTTTGACTCGCATGGGCACTCGCTTTTCAATCGAATGTTCAATCCTGGCAATGAGTTCATCCTCTGAAATGAGGTCAACCACTCCCTTTTTTATTTCCTTCAGTTGCTTTAAAACTTCATCTCTCATACAATTTACTCTTTCTGGAACAGATATGTTTAATGACAGTCAAAAAATCAATATGTTTTAAATTTTATATTAGAATTTTGTATATGCAAAAAGATATCGGAATAAAAAGAAGATATGCATTTTGGCTGCCAGTAGCCCTTGTTTTTACAGCATTAACAATACTGCTGTCCATATCGGCCTGCTCGAAAATCCCCAGGATTGAAGATCTTCAACCGAGGCAATCCGCGTTAACCTCAAGAGTATACACGTCCAACGGAGAGCTAATCGCAACATTTCACGCTGAAGAGAACAGGATTCTCATAGATTCATCCCAGATCCCACAATACATGAAGGATGCGCTCGTGGCAACGGAGGACAAAAGCTTCTACGAACATCCTGGAATTTCAATCAAGGCAATAATAAGAGCTCTAATAGCTGATATATTACATCGGCAGATTGTTCAGGGTGGCTCAACCATAACACAGCAATACGTGAAAAACGTATACCTGACAAATGAAAAAACGCTAACCCGAAAATTTAACGAAGCCTTAGTCGCATATCAACTGGAAAAGAATTTTTCGAAGGATAAGATCCTTGAGATGTACCTCAACACAATATATTATGGTCAGGGTGCCTATGGTGTCCAGGTTGCGGCACAGACCTACTTTGGTGTTGATGCCAAGGACATGAACCTTGCTCAGTGCGCACTTCTCGCAGCACTGCCAAAATCCCCCAATGAGTACAATCCCTTTATTAACATTCAAAAGGCTAATGAGAGAAGAAATTTCGTGCTTGGGGAAATGTTGAAAGAAAATTACATAACACAGGAAGACTACGAAAATGCGGTAAACACGCCGATAAGAGTATCAGCTAAACCAACAGACCAGGACTTTGGCATAGCCCCATACTTCGTTGAATACATCAAACAGCAGATGATTGAAAGATACGGCGCAGAAGAGGTGTTTAAGGGAGGCATTCAGATCTATACGACTCTTGACATTGACATGCAGACCGCAGCCGAAAAAGCAATCAGCGAGGTTCTCTTCGAGCCCTCAGACCCGTCATCAGCGCTTGTTGCAATCGATCCGTCAAACGGCTACATCCGGGCGATGGTCGGAGGACGGGATTTCGCACAGTACAAGTTCAACCTGGCTTCGCAGGGAAAAAGACAGCCAGGCTCAGCATTCAAGCCGTTTGTGCTGGTGGCTGCAATCGAAGCCGGATTCCCACCCACCAAGACCTATCCCGCAAACGGTCCGATAACCATAGACCTAGGATCACAGCAATGGAAAGTCGATAATTACGGCGGTGAAAAATTCGATGAGAAGCTCAACCTGATAGATGCTACCAAAAAATCGGTAAACGTGGTCTTTGCACAGCTAATCATGGACGTCAACCCTCAAAAAGTCGTTGATGTCGCAAAAAGAATGGGCATCACCTCAGAACTCGAAAGCAACCCTGCAATCGCATTGGGAGGATTGACGTATGGAGTAACTCCGCTTGAAATGGCCAACGCCTTTGCCACGCTGGCCAGCCAGGGGATTCATCATGAAACCATCGCAATACTGAAGGTAACAGACCAGCAGGGCAACATAATAGATGAGTTCACCCCGACCAGCAACCAGGTACTTGATGACACGACCTCCTACCTTACCACGCAAATCCTGCAAAAGGTAATACTTGAGGGCACGGGAAGGAACGCCGACATTGGGCGCCCTGCCGCTGGTAAGACGGGCACTACACAAAATCACCAGGACGCCTGGTTCATTGGCTATACGCCAGACCTTGCTGCTGCTGTATGGATGGGCTACCCAGAAGCAAGCATCCCGATGGAAAAGCTGCGAGATCGGGCAGTGGTGGGCGGTACCTATCCGGCTGAAATCTGGAAGAAGTTCATGATGGAAGCCCTTAAAAACGTCGAGCCAAAGAATTTTCCCAACCCATCAAAGCAGATAGTTGAGTTGGAGATCTGCTCCGAGTCAGGACAGTTATTTGGACCATTCTGCCCTGAGGAAAACAAGACCAAGGCAATATTTGCAGAAGGAAAGGAACCAAAAGTCTTTTGTGAGCTGCATGATACCATCCAGATGCCGGACCTGATCGGTGTGGACAGGGATGAGGCAGAAAAAATATTAAACGACTTGAAAATAAACTATGTAGTTGATAGAGAATACGATGATACGCAGGACGAAGGAGAGGTATTCAAACAGGACCCTGAATCAGGTTCAGATCTAAAAGCGATAGATGGACAGACACCGTCTGTCACGATATATGTGAGCAAAGGGCCAAACCCCATAGATACGCTGCCTTCGGTCATCGGGTTGAGCGAAAGCGAGGCGATCTTACTCCTCAATACCAGCGGTTACAACAACATCAGCACAGAATACCAGTTAAATCCATCTGCTGAAAAAGGAAAGGTCTTTCTGCAATCACCGCAGGCCAATAGCCAGGTTGATAAATCATCCACTATCTACCTTGTTATAAGCAAAGGAACCGGTGTCCAAGTCCCAAATGTTGTCGGTTTGAACATCACAGATGCCACAGCTCAGTTAAGCTATGCGGGAATTGGCACGATAAACGTCACCTATCAGAATTCAGATGAGTCTGCAAAAAATATGGTCGTCTCGCAGGATATCGCCCCGGGAGCCATACTTGAACCTCCTGTGACGATCAACCTGATTGTCAGTAAAGGCAAGGCAGTCATGGTCCCCGACCTCACTGGAAAGACGGAACAGGATGCAATAGCAGCTCTTGTTAACATTGGACTTGCCTATGAGGTAATAAAGGAAATTGATCTCTCGCTGCCGCTTGAAAATCAGACCGTTTACTGGCAGGACCAGCCGGCAGGAACCCTGCTATCGCAGGGGGACATCGTAAAATTCAAGGTGAATATATCCCCATAAAATAAGACCTGAAGAAGTCAACTCACTCCTCTGAAGTAATGTCCGGTCGTGTAATGCTCGAAGGAAGGGTGTATCTTTATTGCTTGCGAGATAAATCTTCTGAACTCTGCTTCATCACCTTCTTCAAGGATATTTAACGCCTCTTTATAGGTAGCAATGATCGCCTTCCCCTCTTCCGGCACGTAATGCTTGGCATTTATCCTAAAAAACGAAGGGTTTATTTTAACCATCTCAGGAAGATTCCTTAAAATGCAGAGAGGAACCGAGTTATAAAGCTCAGAGATGCCATCATCTGTTTTGATCGGAAAAGAATACCCCTTCTCGTCCGCCAGCACCAGTTCCATGCAGTTACGATCAACATATTCAGGCAGACTTCTTATGATATCGATCCTTGCCGTTCCAACCTTAATTGGACCATGTGCAAAAAGCTCAAGCTCCGTGCCATCAGGCAGATGGAGATCGCTTAGTTCAGAAAGGCTTATCTCAATCGATGGAGTGATTATCTTCGAATTTTGCATATCGACCTCATTTGAAGCAAGGTTGTTCATGATATTCATGTTGTAGTCGATGGCTATCTTCAGATCTACAAAGGAAAGTGCGGCGTTGAAAAGTCCCAGATTATTTAATCTCAGGTATCCATAAGATTTTTTTATCCTTGGATTTAGACTGCGTAAAAAATGATACGCAAGCTCAAGTTGTTGATCAAAAATCAGATTGGGGAAGCAGATTGCCATGCTAACCGATCGGTCGTACGCAGACGCAACTCGTTCAAAAAATTCCTCAATCTGTCCAAGATCCCTCATCTGTCCTAAGCCAATTTCACAGTAGATCAGATCTGCACCACCTGTAACCGCCGCCAATGCCTGATCGGCATCGCTGACTTCAACAGATATACCTGGCTTTCTATAATCAGGCCTGCTGGGTGATCTCCTGAGCGGATAGTGAGCCATCTCCTTGTTAAATTTCCTCTTCGAGCTCTCTAACCGCGCCCTGTTAAGATCCTCAAATAACCTCCTCCTTAAACCGTTCAGCTCGCTCAATGGAAAAAAGCTGTCCTTATCCAGCAAGACTGTAATATTTTCCAGACCGTAAGGAGTATCGCCAAGCCTTGAAAACACCTCCCTTACTTCATCTATCTGCAGGACGCGTTTCTTCGACGGCTGCACAGGAATATCCGATATTACCTTAACCTCAAATCCGTCTGCGCTTCGCGCGCTTACCGTCACCGGCTCACCAGTCCTCATTGAAACAGACACATCTACAGATACCTTCCGCAGGATATATGGCCGGCGCAACATATCAGCAATCCTCGCAAGCTGAGAGTGGTCTTCCAGCATGAACACGCGATCGTTAAGCCCTGTCCTGGCTATTACCTTAATTCTGTAAACAAATTCATCCGATCGATCCGCAAGCCTGACCAGATCATCCTTTTTTATCCTCTGCGAAAAGCAACCAGATCCCGTCCAGAACTCAAGTTCATCGCCAGCCTCGATTTCCTTAACGGAATGAACTACCGCGGCTTCACCTTCTATCTTCCTGACCCTCCCGATAAACAGGCCGATGTTACCGCCGCGCATGGGTTGAACGATATTCCTGTCAATTTCGTTTCCAAAATTGCCCTGCGTAAATCCCCTTGAAAATATCTGTTCGATATTCATCAACTCCCCTGGATCAGCCTTGTAGCCTTCCGGGTCCCTGTAGTACCTATCTATTGCCTTCCTGTAGGTTTCAACAACAACTGCTACGTACTCGGCGGTTTTCATCCTCCCCTCAATCTTTATCGCATTGACACCTGATCTTACCAGTTGAGGGATACTCCCTAACAGGCACAGGTCGCGCTTGCTGAGCGCGTGGCACTTCCCCGGCTTGCCATCGCACTCCAACGCATATTTCAGCCTGCATGGCTGGGCGCACCTCCCCCGGTTACCACTTCTGCCTCCTACCATCGAACTGAAGTAGCACTGGCCAGAAAAGAAGTAACACAACGCCCCATGCGCGAACACCTCAAGCTCAACATCAGTCCTCTTGCTGATCTCGGCAATTTCACTTGAAGTGAGCTCCCTTGCAAGGATGACCCTCTCAAAGCCCTTTTCCTGTAAAAAGAGCGCTGCTTGGGTATTGTGCACGCCCATCTGGGTGCTGGCATGCACTCTTATATCAGGAAAGTATTGTCTGACAATTGAAAGAACAGCAAAATCGGTGATTATGAGCGAATCTGCACCATTTTCATATACGAGTTTTAAAAATTTGAAGAGGTCACTCAGTTCAGAATTTTTGATTAACGTATTTACGACGATATATGTCTTAACTCCCTGTAGATGAGCAGCATCAATGGAATCTTTTATTTCCTTATCGTTGAAGTTACGTGCATAAAGTCGGGCATTAAAGTTGTTACCGCCAAAATAGACAGCATCTGCTCCAAACTCAATGGCAGCCCTGAGCATTTTTGGAGTGGAAACAGGGGCCACCAGCTCAATTTTACTCATACAATAAGCAGCCTATCTTCTCACGCGATAGAGACCTGAGCCGGCTACTATTTCAACCCCCAATTTCTCAATCTGATCCAAAATATGGTTCATCCCAATCGAATCACATGCCATATGTCCGCACAATACCACGTTTATCTTATTCTTTTTCGCTTCCTCTAAATAGGAATTACTCAGGTACATGTTGACGATTGTACTAACACCGGCAGCCACAAGATTGGAGACGACCTCCTTGGGTCCCTCGGTACCTCCTGTCATATCCACCATGATCTTACCTGCGCGGTTCTCTTTTTTCCCAACGGATATCATCGGTGGATCGCCATCCTTTGCCGCGATCTGAAACTCGGGTACCTCAAAAAGCAGATCTATGATATCACCAACTCTATACGGCTTTTTATCCTCGATCAGCTTCGCAGTGAACTTCTGGACATGGTTATCCGCCACCGTATGCGTGCACATCAAATTAATTCCGAGCAGTTCGGCTGCATCGATGACCGACCTGGCGTTTGACACCCTGACGGCGTTCCTAACCTCGGACTGCCGATCACCGATCAGGGACTCCCCCACGCTTATATTGACGCCCATCTTCTGCCAAACATCTGCCTGCACCGGCATCACATCAGCAAGGAATAGCCTTGCCCTCCCAACAGGGTGATGCGATATAATTAGATCGATCACCCTTCCCATCTGATTCAACCTGTCAACAAGCAAGACCTCAGCGCTGCCTATATCTATCCCTGCAAATGCCTTCTTAATATCCTTTACGTCATCGCCAGTAAGTATCCTGGTATCAGCAAAAGGGTTCTCAAGCGCATCTGTATCAAAAAACCGCTTCCGTGATTCAGGAAGTTCTTCATACTCCTTCCTGGTTAAAGAAAGCAACCGCTCAATATCCTCCCTGCTTCTTGGGTCTGCATCTATTCCCGAATCGACCGCTACACGATAGATATCACTTAACTTTACCATGACTTCATCCTTTCAAGTACTGTTTTAAAGAACCTATTTCCATACAATTCAAAATATTATCCTTTTCAAGCCATCCCCTGGCTGCATTGGCCACTCCATATCGCATCAAACCAAGATGCGACACCTTATGTGAATCCGTATTAATAGCAAACTTCACCCCATATTTCCTCGCCTTAAATATCTCCAGATCACTGAGGTCAAGCCTATCCGGATAGGCGTTTATCTCCAATGCTGTGGCAGTCTCAAACGCATTTTGATAAACTCTGTCCAGGTCAACATCATATGGTTCTCTTTTGTTTAGTATCCTACCAGTTGGATGGCCTATTATCTTGACTTTGAGATGTTCCATTGCCCTGAGTATTCTCTGTGTCTGCTCTTCCCGACTTCTCGAAAAAGCAGAATGTATCGAACCGATGACGTAATCAAAATTCTCAAGAAATCCGTCGTCAAAATCCAGTTCACCATTTAAATCTATATTCAGTTCCACTCCTTTTAAGATCATAAAATCCTTATCATTGCTCATTATTTTGTCAATTTCAAAATGTTGCCTCTTTATATCGTCCATCGAAAGACCAGACGCAATGCGGAGATTTCTCGCATGGTCAGTGATCCCGATGTACTGATATCCCCTCTCCTTAGCTGCCTTAACGATATCAAGAATCCTGTTTCCACCATCTGAATATTCGCTGTGGACGTGAAAGTCGCCCTTAATATCCGATAGCCGAACCAGACTCGGGAGCCTTCCCTCAATGGCAAGCGCAATTTCACCCCGCCCTTCCCGTATCAACGGATCGATGAAATCCATCCCAAGCGCCTTATAGATGTCCTGCTCCGTCCTTGAGGCTATGTTTTTTTCTTCTTTATCGAACAGGCCATATTCGTTCAATTTCAGTGAAATCATAACAGCTATCTCACGAAGCTGGATATTGTGTTCCTTGGATCCGGTGAAATATAAAAGCGCTGAACCATATTGGTCTGATTCAACAACTCTCAGATCGGCTTGCACACCCTCCGCCGTCATTACGCTGCTTTTGGTGTCTCCTCTTGATATCACCTCATAAGCATCTTTGCAGAATATATCCATCACTTGATCCGGCCTTTTACTTGACACAAGGATGTCGATATCCCCGATCGTATCCTTCATCCTACGCAGGCTCCCGGCCACGGATATCATATCTACTACCGAACTTGAATTAAGATTTTCGATTATCCTGGCCGCTATTGCATCAGCCCTTGGCAGTGTCATCCTTTCCTGGTGTCTTAGATACTGTTCTATCCCGCGTAATATATTTTGCTCGGTTTTCTCACCAAAGCCAGGCAGGTTTTTAATCTGTCCTGCCCTTGCAATCATCGCAAGGTCGTTGATATTTTTCACATTGCGCTGGTCAAGCAGTGCTTTTGCCGTTTTTGGACCGACGCCCGGGACTTCGAGTAAGCTCAGAAATCCTTCCGGAAATTCAGCCTTAAGCTGGGTGTGTTTCCTCGATTCCCCGGTCCTTACAAGCTCCTTAATGGTGGCAATGATTGATTCTCCGATATTTTTAATCTTTACCTTGGGATCATCAAAATCCAGATCTTCAAGCTCAAAATCCAGATGTTCGATGGTATCAGCGGCACGTGCGTAGGCAAGTACCTTGAAATAAGTCTCTCCCTTTAGCTCCAGAAGCTCCCCTATCTCTCTTATTACCCTTGCAATCTCCGTATTATTCAATTGAAATCTCGCTATAGGATTTCAGGCTAACAGATAATTCAGGATCGCCTTCTGCGCATGTAGCCGGTTCTCCGCCTGATCAAATACTACTGAATTTTTTCCTTCAATGACCTCGTCAGTGATCTCCTCACCACGATGCGCTGGCAGACAGTGCATGACAATTGCATCTAGTTTTGCTAATGAGAGGAGCTTGCCATTTATTTGATACGGCAGGAAATCGTTCAATTCCTTCTGACCTGCATCCTGCCCCATGCTAACCCATACATCCGTGTACAGTACATCAGCATATCGCGCAGCTTCCTGTGGGTCGTTTGTTACGACAACGCTCCCATTGCCTTCCTCGGCTGCCTGCTGCGAATAGATCATGATCTTCTCGTACGGCTCATGCCCTTTCGGGCAACCTATGAATACTTTTGCGCCAAGTTTGGGCATTCCGATCATTATGGTATTCGAAACATTATTAGAATCCCCCAAATAAGCCACCTTAAGCCCATTGAGGGCAGTTTTATGCTCAACGATGGTCAACATATCAGCCAGTATCTGGCATGGGTGATATTCATCTGTCAATGCGTTGATTATCGGAATTGTGGAAAAATTTGCGTACTCTTCAATTTCAGCCTGTTCAAACGTCCTGATGACAAGCGCATCAAGGTATCTCGATAAGATTCTCGATGTATCCTTTATGGGTTCACCCCTGGACAGCTGGAGTTCCTGCGGGCTTAAATTAAGCGCACTCCCTCCCATCTGATTTATTGCTACCTCGAACGAAACCCTTGTCCTCGTCGACGGCTTTTTAAAAATCAGTCCAACAGTCATGCCCACAAGTAGATCTTGACACCATGACTTTTCGCGCTTGAACCTTATCGCGTCTTCTATGAGACCTGTTATATCCTGAGGGCTGAGGCCATTCAGCGATAAAAAATGCGTTTGCTTTGACATCTATACCTCGTCTATGTTTTTTCCCTTATCCTGGCGTCCACCTTTTTTCTTAACGCGTTGCATATTACGTTGAATACCTTAAGCGCTTCCTGCTCGCGTAGCGTCCGGTCCTTGCGCCTGAAGGATAACGAATATGCCATGCTCTTCTTCCCGTCTCCTATCTGTCTTCCTCTGAATATATCAAATAACACGACCTCATCCAGCAGTCCACCAGCAGAAGATTTTATGATTTCGAGTATGTCCTCATTGCTCACGCCTTCATCAACTATCATGGCTACATCCAGCTTCACAGGTGGAAATCTTTCAGGCTGATAACATGACTCCTTCACGCCTGAACGCAAGATCAGGCCCTGAACAGAAAGCTCAGCAACGTAGCACTGCTCAGGCAGGTCAAAATGTCCAGCAATTATCGGATTCAATCTCCCCATGTGCCCGACTTCTCCCCCATCCACCAGGACCTTATAAGAAACTGCTGGATGAAGGTAGTTCACGTCCTCTGGCTGCAGCTCAAGGGTCCTTATATTAAGCTTCTGGACCAGGAACTCAATGATGCCTTTAAGGTCATAAAAGTCAAAATCCCTCTCATCATAATATAGATCTTTGGCCTGTGCTTTACCACAGAGGACAAGACAGAGAAAAGGTTCCTCTATGGGCAGTTCATCGTCAGCGGATTTATACATGTAAGTCTTCGATAGCTCAAATATGCCGATTGATGAGCTGCTGAGCTCGAAGTTCTTGGCTGCAATTTCAAGAAGACCTGGAAGCAACATAGGCCGCATCATAGAGTGTGAATCTATTATCGGATTTTTCAACTTTATCAATTTCCAATCCTCAAAAACCAGACCCATTCTATTTATGACATCCTCGTTGGAAAAAGAGTAGCTGATAACCTCATCAAGTCCTGCATTGGCGACTGAGCTTCGGATGACCTCGACCTGCTTCTGGTCAAATGTCCTGTAGCCAATGTGCCCTCTATTGAGGGGAAGGGTCGATGGAAACCTGTCGAAGCTATATATTCTGGAAACCTCCTCAAAAACATCAACTTCCTTCTGCAGATCACGCCTGAAAGTGGGGATGGTCAATTCAAACTTATCACCATCGTCCCTGCAATCAATTTGCAGGAGTTTGAATATCTTCCTGGATTCAACCTCCTTGATCTCAATCCCCAGGAAAGAACTCATCTTTTTCTTTCGCACGCTCACTTTCCACGGCTTCACAGGATAGGGATAAACATCCAGATAATTGGTGAACATCCTTGCTTCTGATAACTCCGCGATCATGCACACACACCTTTCCGCAGCAGGAAGCGTCATATTCGGGTCAAGCCCCTTCTCAAAACGAGTAGATGCCTCTGTACGTAAACCGGTCAATTTTGAGGTTCTTATTATCAGCGCCGGATTAAAATTCGCGGATTCTATGACCACCCTTCTTGTCGCCCCTGAGACCTCTGTATTCTCACCACCCATTATGCCTGCCAGCGCAATGGGGCCTGAAGGATCGGTAATTAAAATCGTGTCAGATGTCGTGTTTCTGAGCATTCCATCTAAAGTCCTTATCGCTTCACCATCTCTTGCACGCCTGACCATTATCTTTTGCTGATCAATCCTGTCCATATCGAAAGCATGCATGGGCTGCCCCATTTCAAACAGAATATAGTTGGTCGCGTCGACGACGTTATTTATTGGTCGCACCCCTACCTTTCTCAACCGCTGCCTTACCCAAAAAGGCGATGGACCCATCGAAATGTCATCCAGACAGTATGCCGTGTACCGCGGACATACGGATGCGTCGTCAACTTCAATAGAAAGAGGTGGCTCCTGTGCACTGGTGACGCCAGCCTTAAATTCCCTTGACAGGAGCATTTTTCTATCAAAAGCTGCGGCAATCTCCCTTGCAACCCCAATAAGGTTCATGCAGTCAGCCCTGTTAGGAGTTATTTCAAGGTTTAAAATCCAGTCTTTTTGATCAGCTACCTTAGAAAAATCCTTCCCTAAAGAAACATTATCATCAAGTATCAGTATGCCTGAATGGTCATCGCCAATGCCCAGCTCCATCTCTGAGCACATCATTCCAGCTGATTCAACGCCCTTGATCATCCTTTTCTCAACTCGCAGACCGCCCGAAAGTTTCGCCCCGACGAGCGCAAGTGGTACCACGTCTCCCGATTTCATATTTTTAGCACCGCATACTATTTCAAGGTGCTCTCTTCCAGTATACACGTCACAAAGTGAGAGCTGGTCAGCATTGGGATGTTTTCTGATGTTTTCAATTCGTGCCGTGATCACGTTCTCAAAAGCAGGCTCTACCCTGTCCACTGACTCAATTTCAGTTCCTATCATTGCCAGCCTGTTTGCAACCTCATAGGGATCTAATCCCCTAAGGTCAACAAATTCAGACAGCCAGCTAAAAGGTATTTTCATAGTCCTTCCCGCAGAAACTCAAAACTGCTTGATAAACTTTATATCACCATCAAAAAACAACCTGAGGTCATTTATCCTGTATTTGAGCATGGCAATGCGCTCAATGCCCATCCCAAATGCAAAACCGGAATACTTATCCTCAGGATAATCCACGTATCTGTACAGGTTAGGATGAACCATGCCCGCTCCCAAAATCTCAAGCCATCCACTATTCTTGCACACGCGGCAGCCCACACCGCTACAGACCACACATGAGATGTCAACCTCAGCACTTGGCTCGGTGAACGGAAAATAGTGCGGCCTGAAGCGCATCTTCGCATTTTCCCCAAAAAACTGGTGCGCAAAATGTTCCAGTGTCCCCTTTAAATCAGTAAATCTTATGCCCTCATCAACAGCCAGCCCTTCGATCTGATGAAACATAGGAGTATGGGTGACGTCGTAATCACGTCTATAGACCTTCCCCGGCACAATTATGTAAATTGGAGGTTCATGTTTTTCCATATATCTTATCTGGACTGGAGATGTGTGAGTCCTCAAAAGAACTTCTTCGGACACGAAAAACGTATCTGTGAGCGACCTTGCCGGGTGATCTTCGGGAGTATTCAGGGCTTCAAAATTATAGTAGTCAAGCTCTACCTCTGGGCCCTCAGCTATGCGGTAACCCATCCCAAGAAATATCTCTGCGATCTCACTTATGACCTGGTTTATTATGTGCACAGAACCTGAGCTAATCCTTCTCCCGGGAAGGGTATGATCAACTCTTTCGCGAACAGTGCTCAGATCCAGCGTCTTTTTCTTTATCTCTTCTCTTTTTCTTTTGATCAAATCCTCAACATCGTTTTTAGCCGCATTTGCATGCCTGCCAGAAACAGGACGCAGGGATATATCCAAGGAAGAGATTTCTCGAATAATTGCTGTGATCTTCCCTTTTCTGCCCAGAAATTCGATCTCTATCTCATCAAGCCTCTTGAGCGAATCCGCTGCGTTTACCACTGTAAAAGCCACTTTCTTTAATTCCTCAAGCCTCAACTTGATGATATCCTGGTCAACCAATTCGCACTCACCGCACTGAACAATATTTATCCCGATATAAAAATTCAGATGTATAAATAAAAAACCTCTCGACCTGCAGGACGAAAGGTTTAATTTCCTGAAGCTTACATCTTGTGTATTATCTTACTCACGACACGGCAACTTTGACATTCTGCTTTGCAACATTCGCAAGTTCATTAAAAGCCTGTGGGTCATTTACTGCAATGTCAGACAATATTTTTCTGTCTATGTTTATATTTGAAATCTTCAGCCCGCTTATAAACTTGTTATAGCTCAAACCGTTATTTCTTGCAGCAGCATTGATCCGAATGATCCATAACTTCCTGAATTCCCTCTTTCTTGCCCTTCGATCCCGGTATGCATAACTTAATGATTTCAATAACTGCTGTTTTGCTATGCGATATAGGCGGCTCTTGGCCCCATAATAGCCCCTAGCCTGCTGAAGTACCTTTTTTCTCCTCCTCCGGGAGGGTACACTGCTCTTAATCCTTGCCATTAATACACCTACATTCCTAACATTCTTTTTACTTTACGCTCATCTGCGACAGAAACATCAATATAACCTTTATACCGTCTCTTCTGAGAGGGCGACTTTTTGGTCAAAATATGCGCCGCAAAAGCACTTTTATGTTTCAACTTTCCCCCTGCGGTAACCTTAAATCTCTTTGCCGCACCTTTGTGCGTTTTCATTTTATAAGCCATACATACATCCTTTTCTACTTCGACGATGGGATCAAAATCATCGTAAGGTTCTTTCCATCAAGCTTCGGTTCAGATTCAGGCACGCACTGTCCATTAAACTCATCAATTATATTATCAAGCAGCTGTTTACCCAGTTCCGTGTGTACCATCTCTCTACCTTTAAACATCACCGTAATCTTTACCCTCGCCCCATCTTTCAGGAATCTTTTTATATGTTTCTTTTTAATGTCAAGATCATGCACATCGATCTTAGGCCTTAACTTTATTTCTTTAATGACTATCTGAGACTGTTTCTTCCTGGCATCTTTCTCCTTCTGCTCCTGCTGATACTTATATTTACTGTAATCCATTATTCTACAAACAGGAGGATCGGCACTCGGTGCAACCTCTACAAGATCCAGATCATAATCTTCGGCCTTTTTTAGGGCTTCCTCGATTGTTACTATGCCAAACTGCTCACCATCGGGCGAAATCAATCTAATCTTCTTTGCCCTTATTCTTTCATTTACATTTTGTAAGCTGGTTATTAAAACACCTCCACTATCTATTAATAAAAAAGGTGGCCAAAGCCACCTACTCTTAACCGTTGAGATTCAGTCAAGATCTAACGGTGAGAAGCAAGTTGCTCCTGCTTTGCATAGATAATATAAATAAAAATCTAAAATTTGTCCATAAACGAGATGATATCCTGGTCGAGCTTCATGACATCAAGCTCTTGAAATCAAAACATTTCTTTGTGTTCTGACCTGACTCTATTCATAAAAGTCCCTATCTTTAAACCTCTTTCCTCCCCGCCGCTTCTATCCCTCACTGAAATCGTTGATGATTCCATCTCCTTATCTCCTACTATAAGCATGTATGGAACCTTTTCGAGCTGGCTTTCTCTTATCTTTCTGCCGATGGATTCTGGTCTCTCATCAATTTCAACCCTGAAGCCTTCTCCTGAAAACTCCTCCTTTAATGACCTGGCGTATTCTATGACATTTTCGTTAATTGTCAACACCCTTAACTGTACCGGTGCAAGCCATAGCGGGAAAGCACCTGCATAGTGCTCAATCAATATGCCCAGAAAACGTTCAATACTTCCAAGCACTGTGCGATGGATCATTACTGGTCTATGTCTGAGGTTATCTCTGCCCGCATACTCAAGATCAAAGCGATCAGGCATCGCAAAGTCAACCTGAATGGTGCCGCACTGCCAGGTTCGGCCCATGCAGTCCCTGATATGAAAATCTATCTTCGGTCCATAAAATGCACCAGCTCCTTCGTTTATCATGAAATCCACACCTTCACTACTCAAGGCCTCACTTAGCGCATCCTGAGCACCTTTCCACATCTCATCAGTTCCTATAGAGTGTTCTGGTCTTGTGGATAACTCGAGCATGAAATCACTGAAACCGAATGTCTCATACATATCGAAGATCAACCTGATGACATCTATAACCTCAGACTTCACCTGCTCAGGTAGACAGAATATATGCGCATCATCCTGGGTAAATGCTCGAACCCTGAAAAGACCATGCAGAACACCGGATAACTCATGCCTGTGGACAAGGCCGAGCTCAGCGATCTTCAGTGGAAACTCCCTGTACGAGTGCTGTCGTGATTTATATATCAGCACGACACCAGGACAGTTCATCGGCTTAACCGCATAGTCCATATCATCGATCCTGGTAAAATACATGTTCTCCCGGTAGTGTTCCCAGTGTCCTGACTGAACCCATAGCTCATTGTTCAATATAATCGGTGTCTTAACCTCAAGATATCCCCTCTCCTCGTGCTTATATCGCCAGTATTTAAGAATTTCATTGATAACTACCATTCCCTTCGGATGAAAGAACGCAAAGCCAGGCCCCTCATCGTGAAAACTATAGAGGTCAAGGTCCCTTCCTATCTTGCGGTGATCCCTTCGCTCGGTCTCCTTAAGAAGCTCCAGGTACTCATCAAGCTCCTTCTGGGTTCGGAAAGCCGTACCATATATTCGCTGGAGCATCTTATTCCTGACATCACCCCTCCAGTAAGCTCCGGCAACATTTAAAAGTTTAAATGCTCCTATATACCTGGTGGACTTCAGATGCGGACCAGCGCACAGGTCAGAAAAGTCCGAATGCTTATAGATGGTAACCGTGGGCTGGTTTAAATCCCGTATCAGCTCGACTTTGTACGGTTCGTTCAACTTCTCAAAAAACTCGATCGCCTCTTCGCTTTTTACCTCATTTTTCACAAAATCACTGTCCATCTTCACGAGCTCACGCATCTTATCCTCTATTCTGCTGAGGTCCTCTGGTATGAAATTCCTTTCAATATCAAAATCGTAGTAAAATCCTGTATCTATAGAAGGTCCTATTGCAAGCTTTGCTTCAGGGAACAGCTTCTTAACGGCCTGCGCCATCAAATGGGAGGTTGAATGTCTGAGAGTAGCTAGATCTACATTATCGTTCATATTCATCGGGATTAAAATCATGCGAAATTATAACACACTTAAACATGTTACAATTCCCAACACACGAGGAGCTAAACATTTAAAATACGGTCGAATTGAATATGAAATCAAAGATCGTTCTTTTTATTTTGTCATGGATAATAGCAGTAGGTTTTATCGCCTCAACGCCATTTGTGGGAAGATTGCTCGCAAAACCCAGGCCTTACGTAAACATCGGTCACTTGAACAGCGGCACCATCACATCTGACGAACTGGGCATGCCAAAAGAAACTGCAAGCGAAAAACCTAATGAAGCGCAACCAGCAGTAACTCAGGAAACAACAGTTGACAGCGAAGAAAGAGCCGTCCCACAAGAAACACAAAAGAGCATCGCAATACTCGCATATCACCACGTAGGAGAAGGTAAATACTCCGACTGGACGGTCATCGATGAGGTCTTTGCTCAACAGATGAAGACGCTGTATGAAGCTGGCTATAAAGCGATAACCGTAAGAGATCTGCTTGAACATTACTATAACGGAGTTCCGATACCACAAAATTCGTTCGTGCTCACCTTCGACGACGGATACCAGACGATGTATACCGTCGTGGCACCGATCCTCGATCAGTACGATTTCAAAGCCACATTTTTCATCCCAACCAACTTTATAAAAGATCAGGAAAAAAATAGGATGACCAACACATGGGATACAGAAGATCAGCTCAACTTCCCAAAATATCATATGATCTGGAATGAGGTTAAGGCTCTTTCCGAAGATGGTCATGAAATTGCCTCACATGGACTAAACCACATCCAACTTGGTTCCGACCTCATAGCAGATGAGATATTTGAAGATGAAATTCACGATTCCAAAAAAGAGATAGAAAGCAGGCTGGGCGTTGAGGTCTACTCATTCGCTTACCCAGGTACATCATACAGCCAGAAAGCCATTGATTATTTAAAGAAATACGGTTACCTTGGTGCTGTGATCGGAGGTGATATGAGCGTCGATCTGTCAGATTATGATCCGTATTTATTGCCAAGATTTTTTATTAAACGAGAAGTGACGATCGAGGATATACTCTCATACTTGAAAAGTCCTGATTAACAAATTGGAGCGGATGACGGGATTTGAACCCGCGACTCTCACCTTGGCAAGGTGATGCTCTACCACTGAGCCACATCCGCTCGTTTAATACATGCAAATTAAGTGGAGGCGATGCCCGGATTCGAACCGGGGGTAAAGGTTTTGCAGACCTCCGCCTTATCCACTTGGCTACATCGCCATGGCGTAATTCTAATAAAAATGTTAAACACAAGTCAAGAAGTGAAAATGGATGAAGAAACAATCGAACAAAAAGATGTCAGGATCACGTTAAAAAACAGGCTTAAGGACAAGCTGCCCACTATCATTGTTTTCATCGTCATTTATACCACACTGCTTACCGTTTATCGCCCTGATCTTATATTCAACCTCACGACGGTGGCAGGCGGCGATATGGGTTCTCACAACTACATCGCCAAGTTTCAAATCGAGGAGCTGCTGCCAAGATTCCGCATAACCGGATGGACACAGGGTTGGTTTGCCGGGATGCCGATGCTGACCTTCTACTTTCCGTTCACATTCCTCTTAATTGCGCTTTTAAACATGACCCTTCCTTATGTATTGGCGTTCAAAATCGTCACTATGGCTGGTGTATTCCTCCTGCCTTTTTCTGCATATCTATTTGGGCGATTATTCAGATTTCGCCCCCCTTTTCCCGAATTGGCTGCGGTTTTCACCACCTCATTTTTATTTATGGAGAGCTTCACAATATACGGGGGGAATATCCTCAGTACCCTGGCGGGGGAATTCAGCTTCTCCTTGAGCCTCGCTCTGATGTTAATCTTCCTGGGCACACTTCATCGTGGGATTGAACGCGGAAAATTTGACTGGCTCTTCGTATTAAATGCCCTGATCCTGACCGCCATCGTCTTATCCCACCTTTTGACCACAATGATGCTGATGTTGATAGTGCCAAGCTTGCTCATCATACACAGGCGTTGGCGCTCGCTCGGCTATATTGTCGGGGTTTTTCTTATAGCTTTTTGCCTGAGTGCCTTCTGGGGATTGCCGTTTTTGGATAAGATCTCATGGACACCGCATTTGACCTGGAAAAAATTACATTTGATAAAAGACATCCTTCCCCTGGAGATTCGTCCTTTCCTGGGACTGGGTCTTATCGGTACCGTTTTTTTTATTAGAAAAAGGGAGAAGGTCTCCATCCCCATAATATGGACTGCTTTAATTACATCAGCCTTATTCTTCTTAATACCCGACGGCCGGTTGTGGAACGCAAGGGTCCTGCCATTCTTCTTCATTACGATACACCTTCTGGCAGCAGGAGGGGCGGCAGGATTACTGCGAACATTTTCAGTCCTATCTGAGGATGTGCTATTCCTGCCAAAACGCTTTTCGTACCGATTATATGTGCCGATAATCGCAGCGGTCATCTCAACGGTAATATTAGTTGGCGTTCCTAAATGCGCGGGATGGGCTGGGGGTAACTATGTTGGTTTTGAAAATAAGTCAAACTGGAAGCAGTATCAGGAAATAAACAATTTCATCAATTCACTGGAACCCGGTCGGGTGATGTTCGAGCACGATCATGAAAGAATCGGACCGCTCGGAACCACCCGTGCCTTCGAACTCATACCTTACTGGACAGAACAACCCGTCATGGAAGGCCTGCTTGCCGAATCATCCTTTACCGCACCTTTTCACTTCATAAATCAAGCTGAGCTCTCAGTAAAGCCCGGCTCAGGAGTCGCAGGATTGAAATACCCTGGCCGCGACACCACACTTGGGTTGACCCACCTGCAGATGATGAATGTACCCTACCTCATAACAAGTTCACCCGAGGTAACAACTGAGGTACTCTCCGATCCAAGGGCAACCCTTCTAAAAACAATAGGCAGCTTCAGCATTTTTAGAATCAGCGGAAATACGGGATATGTTGAGATAATGAAATATAATCCTGTCCGCATATCAACAGATGACTGGTTTAACACAATAAAACCCTGGTACTTGGAGGAATCAGCCCTAAAAGTTCCGATAGTGTGGGACAACAGCGACCCAGCCTTAAGTGAGTTTAAAAAGATCACCGCAGATAAGGTCACCAACCCTCCGGTTGATCCGGTTAGCGCAGACGGTCACGTCACTATTGAAGAATTTGATAATGAAAGACTGGTATTCAAGACAACTGCAGTCGGCAAACCGCACTGGATTAAAATCTCATACTTCCCCAACTGGCGGGCAGATGGAGCTGACGGACCATTTGTCGTCTCACCGTCCTTCATGATGGTAATCCCGCGGCAAGACACAGTAACCCTGACCTATCGTCCAACGTTTTCAGATAAGATAGGGCTATCGCTCACTATAACAGGCTGGTTGATTGTGGTCTTACTGATAATTTTAAGCCTTAGAAAAAGAAAGATCCTATCAGGCTAGAAAAATGGTGGGCGCGAGTAGAATTGAACTACCGACCCCTACCGTGTCAAGGTAGTGCTCTCCCACTGAGCTACGCGCCCACGCCCGTTTTGATATGTTAATTAAAACAAAAAGACCAGTCAAGAGAATATGCAGGCACGTACTATGTGCCGACTGCCCACGAAGAAAGATATTTCTTCTGTTCCCCTGTGATCACATCAATGTTTATGCCCATTGACTCAAGCTTCATCATGGCTATCTGCCTGTCTATCTCCTCAGGAACCGAGTACACGATATTTTCGAGCTTACCCTTATTCTTTACAAGATATTCAACAGAAAGTGCCTGATTGGAAAAACTCATGTCCATTATAGCTGCGGGATGAGCTTCGGCAGCGGTCTGTCCGACCAATCTGCCCTCAGCCAGCAGATAGATCCTTCTATTATTTGGAAGCAGATATTCATCAACATGCTCCCTGACTTTTTTCCTGGACTTAGCCGCCTCTTCAAGTGCTTTCACGTCAATCTCAACGTCAAAATGACCCGAGTTAGCCATTATGGCACCGTCTTTCATTAATAGCATGTGGTCAAGCGTTATAACGTTGATATCACCGGTAACGGTCACAAAAATATCCCCGATCAGCGCTGCATCCTTCATCGGCATAACTCGATATCCGTCCATCGTTGCCTCGATTGCCTTGATCGGATCCACCTCGGTGACGATAACGTTTGCCCCGAACCCATCTGCCCTGGCAGCCACACCCCTGCCGCACCAGCCGTATCCGGCCACCACGAAATTCTTGCCTGCAATCAGCGCATTTGTCGCACGCAGAATTCCGTCTATTGTATTCTGGCCTGTACCATACCTGTTATCGAAAAGGTACTTCGTCTGAGCATCGTTCGCAGCGATTATGGGGTACCTGAGAGCCCCGTCTTTTGCCATGTTCTTCAGCCTGATCACACCTGTAGTCGTCTCCTCCACACCACCGTATATCTCATCTATGAGATCGGTCCTCTTTGAATGTATTGTTGAAATCAGGTCTGCACCATCATCAAGCGTAATATTCGGATCTATATCGAGAACCCTGTAAATGTGGTCATAATATTCCTCGTTAGTCTCCCCATATTTTGCGTAAACCTTCATGCCAAGATCGTTTATCAGGTGAGCAACAACGTCATCCTTGGTTGAGAGCGGATTTGAACCGCACAGTGCAACTTCAGCTCCTCCCGCAACAAGGGTTTTCATTAAATTCGCCGTTTCGGTTGTAACATGCAGGCATGCCCCTATCTTCAGCCCATTCAGAGGTTTTTCCTTCTCAAAGCGTTCTCTTATTGAACGAAGAACGGGCATCGTCATCTCCGCCCACTGCGTCCTTAGCCTTCCAGTAACCGTCAGATCTTCACTCTTTGGCATCAACTCTCCTTTTTCATTTTCAACATTACCTGCTTTTTGCAAAAAGCCCTATTCCACTAATTTCTTTACGTAAACCTTGTATATCCCTGCTTCCTCTTCTATCGCCAGACAATCGTTTCCCGTTGCTTCACACCATGCAGGCATGTCTAACTTAATTCCCTGATCATCAGCTAAGACCTGCAGGACCTCACCGGTCTTCATCTTCTTCATCTCCTGTGCAGTATTTACAATTGGCATTGGACAATATAAACCTATGCAATCAAGGGTCCTGTCGACCTTCTTCATGCAACCTCCTTCAAATCAACATTCAAAAATGGTCCCGTCATAAATTTCAAATGAATAAGTTAACGGCAGACTTTCTTGCCTCTGCCAGGTAAGTCGCAGCTCCGCACAAACTGTCAACCTCAGGCCTCAGGTTGTCTGCATTAACACCCATGACTCCCATGCTCATCGTGCACGCCATCAGCTTGACACCGAGCGATTTTGCAAGCTCCATCATCTCATCAATACTGGCAATTCTCATTTTACGCATAACTTTCTTCATCATCGAAGTGCCCATCCCAAGCATGTGAAATCTAGACAGCGCTAATCTTCTCGTGCCTCCTTTGTTCAACATGCCGAACATCTTCAATATAAAACCCTTTCCAGAAAATCTGGTCCTGTTTTTCTTGACTATGTTTAACCCCCAGAACGTGAAAAACATCGAGACGTCCATCTCCATTGATGCAGCAGTGTTGGCCAGAGTAAATCCAGCCAATGCCTTATCAAGCTCACCGCTGAACATTACAATTGTCATCTTTTCTTTTTTAGCCTCATCAGTCATTGAGCATGCCCCTCCTTCTTACTCAAATAGTTCTGAATCGCTTTATGTAAAGCATCAGCGCCAAGATTTGAACAGTGTATCTTCTGTTGTGGTAACCCACCAAGCTCATCTGCGACATCCTTATTGCTGAGCTTCAGTGCCTCCTCTATGGTCAAACCCTTGGCCATCTCACTGATCATACTGGTAACCGCAATCGCAGCCCCACAACCAAAAGTAAGATACTTTATGTCCTTTATTACACCATCCTCAACCTTGATGTAAACAGTCATCATATCACCACACATGGGGTTTCCAACCTCACCAATACCGTCCGCATCCTCTATGACACCAACATTTCTCGGATTCTTAAAATGCTCCATTACCTTCTCAGTATACAATTTAACCTCCCGTGATTTCCCATAAACAAATGGCCCTCTACTTACTTCTGATAAATTTGTGATAGAGAGGTGACATGGTCCTTAGCCGATCGACTACTGGCGGAAGTACCTCCATCAACTTATTAACATCATCAATGGAGTTATCTTTACCCAGCGTAAACTGCAGCGACCCCTGTGCAACCTCATGTGGAATCCCCATGGCAAGACAGACGTGAGAAGCCTTAAGCGCCCTTGAGGTGCAGGCGGAACCGGTTGATACGGATATGCCCTCCATATCTAAAAACAGAAGCACCGATTCGCCCTCGATGAACTCTATCCCCACATTAACGTTTCCAGGTAGCCTTCTCTCTTTGTGCCCATTTAATCTGACCTGCTCGATCTCCGTCGTAATCCTTCTTATCAATTCATCCCTCAGAGGAGCTATTTTCCTGACCCTATCTGCCATCTCCAAACGGGCTAACCTGCACGCCTCACCAAAGCCAACAATTGCCGGGACGTTCTCCGTACCTGCCCTCCTGCCCCATTCCTGAACTCCACCATCTATCTGAGGAATTACCCTCGTCCCCTTCCTTATGAAAAGCGCCCCAATTCCCTTTGGACCATAAAACTGATGGGCGGACATGCTCAATAAATCAACTCCGAGCATGTTTACATCAACAGGTATTGTCCCCGCTGTTTGCACTGCGTCACTGTGAAGTCTAACTCCCATCGTCCTGGTCACAGCCGAGATCTCTTCAATGGGCTCAATAGTCCCAACCTCATTGTTTGCATGCATCATGGACACAAGGATCGTATTTTTATCAATTGATTTTTCAAGAGAACCCAGGTCTAGGGTCGCATCTTTATTCACTTTTACATGCCTTATCTCAAAGCCCATCTTCTCAAGTGATTTTGCAGTGTGAAGCACCGATGTGTGCTCAATTTCGGAGACGACGATATTGCTATTTGTATTCATATATGAAAAAGCCACGCCCTTAAGAGCCAGGTTGTTCGCTTCACTGCCACTTGATGTAAAGACAATCTCCTCGTGAGAAGCACCTATAAGAGCAGCCACCTCTTCCCTTGCCCTATCGATAGCTTCCTTGGCAATCCTGCCATCCTCATGAAGACTCGATGGGTTACCAAATTTCCCCTTAAGATAGGGCTCCATGCATTCAAAAACGCGTGGATCAAGCGGAGTGGTTGCAGCATGATCCAGATATATTCTATTCAAAGAATCCTCCAGTAATTATAACTAAAATAGTCATAATTAGTATAAATTTGATTTCAGAATTGTCAATTATACAGATATTCAAGGTACTCAGATATTGAAAAAAGGTCATATTTTTGACCTTCAAGAGCATCCAATGTGGCGTCTAGCGCCTGGCTATCCTGAACGCTTCCAACATGAAACATCACGATACAGCCAGGATATACGTGCGCAAGAACCCTGTCCTTAATCTCAACTGGTGTAAGGTCACCCGTCCAGCCGAGGCTGTCAATGGACCATTGAAAGGGCACATACCCTATGCTCGCCATTACCTTAACCATATCTTTTGTATAGCTCCCGTACGGGAACCTGAAAAAATGCATCTGTGTTATGTCGTCCTCGCTTTCTATTATGGATTCTGTTCGCTCAATCTGGCTTTTGATCTCATCGGCATCTAAACCGCCCTCAACAAAGTTTGGATGCGCATAGGAATGGTTCGCAACATCAGAGCCCTGATCGAATATCTCATAAATGGCGTATCTGTTATTTACAGCCCATTTACCGGTAACAAAGAACGTGGCATGTACGCCATGTTCCTTCAGCGTTGACAATATTTCCCGATAATACCCTGTCGACGAACCTGCATCAAAAGTCAAAAGCGCAATATTTTCATCCGTATTGAACTTAAATATAAGTTCAGGCTGATTTTTATAGTTAAAATAGAAATAATCAAAAGCAATAATTTTGTTAATCAATTCATCGGGTTGTTTCCTGGCAGCATCAGCCCTTAAGAGATGCATTCTGGAGATAGCTTCCACTTTATTCACATTTAATGACAAAAAAATGAACATGCCTATCAAAATAATTAAAGTGATTCTGAAAACTTTATGAAGTTTCCTCACAGACCTCTCAGCATATCCTCGGAAATTGTTCACCTGATAACATGTCCAAAAGACGGGTTGTGCCAAGCTGAGTCCTGCAATAAACTCTCGGCGGAATCATATCTGTCACTTCCCCGATATTTGCTGCATCCTTCCCCAGCTTGTTTTTCCTCATTAATGATAAAACTTCTGTTGCAACTCTCTTATCAGCAAACACCACCAGCTTGCCCTCATTTGCAAGATATAACGGGTCAAGCCCCAGCATCTCACATGCCGCATTAACCTCATCTCTAATCGGGATATCTTTCTCATCGATGAAGACGCTAACTCCAGATTGCTTTGCTACCTCATTCAACAGAGTTGCAATGCCTCCACGCGTCGGGTCTCGCATCGCATGAATATCATTTTTAAATTCGATAATATCTTTGACCAAACCATCAAGAGCAGCGCAGTCACTCTTCAGGGAAGTTGAGAACTCAAGTCCACTTCGTCGACTCAATATTGATACACCATGATCTCCTACGAAACCACTGACTATTACCGCATCACCTGGCATCGCCCCCGATCCGTATATTGGACTTCCATCTATCTTGCCTATTCCTGCAGTGTTAATGAAAATCTTATCAGCTTTCCCTCTATCAACAACCTTAGTATCACCACACACTATGCGTACGCCTGAGCGCCTTGCGGTCGCTGCCATAGATCTCGAGATCTTCAATAGGTCTTCTATCAAGAACCCCTCTTCGATGATAAGCCCGACGCTGATGAACAGGGGGATTGCACCGCTCATGCAGATATCGTTGATAGTACCGCACACAGACAATTTGCCGATGTCTCCCCCTGGAAAAAAGATCGGATCGATTACATACGAATCGGTAGTGAAGATCAGATTGCCCCCAACCTTCCCAACATTAGCAAAATCGTCCAGGCGGGAAAGCGCCGCGTTGCTAAATTTTTTTACAAAAACGTTATTTATAAGTTCCCTGCTTACAAGACCTCCGCTGCCATGCGAAAGGGTTATCACATCTTCACTCACACTAAACTCCTGCCCTTTCATATTTGTAATACGCAGCGCAGGTTCCCTCCGTTGATACCATGCAGGGGCCTACGGGATGTTCCGGATCACAACTTACTGCGAAGAGCGGGCACTGCGGCGGTTTTATCCTGGCTATCAAAACTTCACCACACTTACATGCCCTTTTTACTTGAGATGAATATACCACCTGCGGCTTGACATTAAACCTCTCCATGGCGTCAAAATCTTTATATTTGTCCTTCAGCTTCAATCCGCTTAATGGAAGCATTCCTATCCCCCTCCACCGCGAATCGCAAGGTTCAAAAACCTCCTCAATAACTTCCTGAGCCTTTAAATTCCCTTCCCTTCTAACTCCCCTGAAATATTGATCCCGTACCTCAGGCTCACCCCTTTTATTCTGATCCATAAGCATCAGTATAGAAGAAAGAATATCTGCCTGTTCAAAACCCGAGATCACACACGGGATCCCGAACCTGCGCGGGATAAATTCATAAGGCTTTACCCCGATTACCGTGCTTACATGGCCTGGTAATATGAAGCCGTCAATTCTCACCTCTCTGTTCTCGCATAAAAAGTTCAAGGCCGGAGGTATGACCTTATTTAACGAAAGAAAACTCAGATTTTTTACCCCCTCCTGCTTCGTCCTCATTATCGTCAGCGCGATGGAAGGAACGGTGGTCTCAAAGCCAACGGCTAGAAAAACAATCTGTCGATCCTCCTGCCGTGCGATATCCAGGGCATACAGCGGAGAGTAAACCACCACAACCCTGGATCCCATTGCTTTTTCCATCAGCAAAGATGAACTGCTTCCTGGTACTCGCATCATATCGCCAAAAGTACATAAGGTCGCTTTAAATTCTCCTGCCATCCTGATAGCCAGATCGATCTCCGCATCATCGGTGACGCAGACAGGACATCCGGGCCCCGAATGAAGCTCAATTTTACCAGCAAGCGCCCTACGTATGCCAAATCGTGATATTGCCATTGTGTGAGTACCACAGACTTCCATGAAGCTGAGGTGCTCAATATCCTCGAGCAAGATCTTTTCAAGCAGCGCTTTTGAATATCTTGAACCGGGGTCTATTCCTTTATGAAGCTCCATCCTGTTCACCGTCTGATGCATCGCTTTGTTCCGCCATCTGTCTTAACAGTTCTAAAGTCTCCAGCGCTTCCTTTTCTTCGACCACACCTATCGCAAAGCCGGCATGTACAAGGACGTAATCACCAACACTTGCTTCGGGAACAAGTGTTACGTCAACTTCTTTTATCACGCCCCCAAAATCCACCTTCGAGATGTTGTCCTGTCTTCTATTCAAAATCTTCGCTGGTATTGCAAGACACATATAATCACCCTTCTAATAAAGATTGCGCATAAGCTGCCTGTCCCAGTGATATGCCCCCATCGCTTAGGGGAGCATACCGACACACATAACCCTCAAAACCAGAAGCCCGCAGACCATCAAGCAGACCTCTTAATATCAACCTATTTTGCATCACGCCACCGCCTAACGCAACCTTTTTCACCCCCGTGCTCTTCATGACTCTTAAACACACGTCGATTACCTGTACGACTATCGTATTGTGAAACATCTTTGCAATCTTATTCGCACCTGTATTCAAGTTCAATAAATTCTCAATCTCGCAGAACATGGGCCTGCAATCAATTTCAATCAAGCCATTGTGACAATCAATCTCGTATGGCAACACATCATGTTCGTCCGATTCAGACAGTGACTCAAGCTCTATCGCAGCCTGACCTTCATATGTACATATCTGACGCTGCCCGAGTATGGAGGAGACTCCATCAAAGAGCCGACCGCAACTGGAAGTATATGGAGAGTTAAAACCTGTCCTGATCTGCCCCAAGATCACATTCAACTCATCTTCAACCAGAGAATCCTTCACGTATAAGTTATACAAATTCGTAGTTGTAAAATTTTCTTTGAAAGTATCATATAGATAAGATATGGCCATTCGATAAGGCCTTTCTATGCCAGCGTCACCTCCTGGCAACCTGACATTTCGATAGCCCCCGAGCCTGGTAAATTTCATCTTATCCACAAGGAAGACCTCACCGCCCCAGACATTACCATCAGAACCGTACCCCGTCCCATCCAGCGCAACACCAATAATAGATTCGCCATAGAGATCATGTTCCGCGATGACGCTAGAAATGTGTGCAATATGATGCTGTACTGCAAACTTTAACCTGATATCGTTGCTCAATCCATATTTCGAAGAGGTATAGTCCGGATGCAGATCGTAAGCGCAAATCTCTGGCTTTATGTTGAAAATGCGTTTGTAGGTTTCAATGGTGCTGACGTAGTTCTCATAAGTCTCAAGCGTATCCAGGTCACCAATGTGCTGGCTCAAGTAGGCGTTATCTTGACGGGTTAAGCAAAAGCTGTTCTTATACTGGGAACCGCAAGCAAGTATCTGCTTAAAATTTCTATTAAGCTTAACAGGATAGGGAGCGTAGCCTCTTGCCCTGCGCGATACATAAACATCATCTCCCAAAGCAAATACAACTGAATCATCATACCTGGATATGATCGGTCTATCATTGGTCAAAAAGCAGTCAGCTATCGAGCCAAGCCGGGACAGCGCCTCTTTGTTATCAAAAGCAATCGGCTCCTCACTTATATTCCCTGATGTCATCACCAGCGGCCTCGATATCTTTGCAAAAATTAACTCGTGCAAAGGAGTGTAAGGGATCATCACCCCGTGATATCTGTTGTTAGGGGCTACCATATCTGAGATCTCCTTATTTTGCTTAGATCTTAATAGAACAATTGGACTTGCGCTGCTTAAAAGCAGCTCCTCTTCTGCCCTGGTGAGGTAACAATACTTTCGAACATTATTGATATCCTTGAACATCAGGGCAAAAGGCTTATGCGGACGCTGCTTTCGCTGTCTCAGCTTAATCACAGCATTCTCGCTGGTTGCATCACAGGCAAGCTGATACCCACCTATGCCCTTCAATGCAACTATCTTTCCATCCAGTATCGCATTTACAGTAAATTCGATTGGATCCATAATATCTATTTCCCTACCAGTTGAATCCAGCACGCTCAACTTTGGCCCGCATACTGGACAGGCTATCGGCTGGGCATGAAACCGCCTATCGTGGGGATCCTCATACTCCTTCCGACAGTCAGCACACATAACAAATTTTTTCATGCTCGTATTCGGTCTATCATACGGAAGAGATTCAATTATGGTAAAACGGGGGCCGCAATTAGTGCAGTTTGTAAAAGGGTATCCAAACCTTCTTTGCCTTACATCTAATATCTCATTCTTACACTGCTCACATGTCGCAAGATCAGGTGATATGAACATGGCCAGCTCTCCTGATTCCCTGGACTCAATGATCCTGAAACCATCAGCAAAAATTCTGTTTCCCTTAACAATTTTGATCTTGTCGATAGCGGATGGGGCAGGTTTTTCCGTCCTGATCAAGTCCACAAATTTATTCAACGATTGCTCATCAACTGTCAGCTCAATTATCACCCCTGATTTATCGTTAAAAACCTGACCTCTCAATCCAAGCTGGTTTGCGATCCGATAGACAAACGGCCTGAACCCAACACCCTGCACAATGCCTGTTATTATTAATTTAAAGTTATCATCTCTGGTATTCATAGTACTAATAATAAGAGCGGGCTAAAACGCCCGCTCTTAAATCATCCTCACATCTTTACCTTTGCATTTCAGCCGACAAATTGAACATCCACTATATTTACTGTTATCTAAATACAGGAGTCTGTTGTTTATCATCAACGATGATCAGCTCTGGCTTATTCATACTTAACCGCGGTTCTCAGAGCTTTTTTCAAGTCCTTAATCTCCTGCGAATCAATTTTTTCACCCATGCAATATTCGATGTTCGAATCAATGATCATTATCGTGACGTTATCCATGGCTGCTCTCGCCGCTCTCAACTGGCTGACGATTTCATGGCAAGCCCTCTTCTCAAGTATCATCCTCTGAATCCCACGAGTCTGACCTTCGATCCTCTTCAATCTATTGATTATGTTCTCCCTTAATTCATCAGATGCTTCCATATATCCACCTAAAGCAGATCTCTAATTTCATCAAATATCTGATCCTTCGGCTTTGCCCCGATGATTCTTTTTGCCTCCTGTCCATTTTTAAAAAGTATCATCGTTGGTATTCTCATAACCTGATAATTCATCGGCACCTGTGGGTTTTCATCAACATTTAACTTCCCAACCACAAGAATATCAGACTTCTCATCTGCTAGCCTTTCAATCTCTGTACCTAGCATCCTGCACGGCATACACCACTCAGCCCAAAAATCCACCAGCACCGGCTTTGTATTCTTTAGAACCATACTTTCAAAGTCTGAATCACTGAAGTATTTAACATTAGCTGACATTAAAATCCCTCCTTAATACTATACCTATGGAGAGTATTATTAGCATGCTAATTTGTCAAGCACATTCTGGTCATTCCAACCCCTGCCCTCTGCTTAAACCCAAAACTCAATTTATTTTCACAATAAAAAAGGCGGCCACAGCCGCCCTCTTTATTTCTGTTTCCCGCTACTCTTAGTAATAGGTTTCCTCACTCACTGGATCAAATATGTGGATGCGATCTATATCCAAGGCAAGGGTCACCATACTACTAACACCTGCTGTGGTGTTGGGATTTACCCTTGCTATCGAGAGGGTACCCCCTATATCCACGTGAAGGTAAACCTCATTACCCATTGGCTCAGCAACCTCTACCCTGCTTGTAATGGTTGACTTCTTGGCCGATTCAGGAACGAAATTGATATCCTCCATTATTTCAGGCCGTATTCCGATTATGACATCTTTACTGCGCAGGTTATTCTTGGCTATTACCTCCTTTAACTTGGCGGAGGCTTCTATGTTCATGTTCCCAGCAATAAAGTGCGCATCTGATACTTTAGCTTTAATGAAGTTCATGGCAGGGGAACCGATAAATCCAGCCACAAATATGTTGTCTGGATGTTCGTAGACCTCCTTTGGGGTTCCGACCTGCTTCATTATGCCATCCTTCATGATGACTATCCTATCACCCATGGTCATGGCCTCTGTCTGATCATGAGTGACGTATATGAAGGTAGTGGCCATGCGCAAATGCAGCTTTGCTATCTCTGCCCTGGTCTGGACTCTCAGCTTGGCATCCAGGTTTGATAGCGGCTCATCCATCAAAAATACAAGCGGCTTTCTAACTATTGCCCTGCCTAAAGCCACCCTTTGTCTCTGTCCTCCAGAGAGCTGCTTTGGCTTGCGCTTAAGCAGGTCTTCTATCATGAGCATCTTCGCTGCTTCCCTCACACGCACATCTATCTCTTTTTTAGGGGTCTTCCTGAGTCTTAGTCCAAAGGCCATGTTTTCATACACGTTCATATGGGGATAAAGTGCATAGTTTTGGAAAACCATTGCTATATCGCGGTCCTTGGGTGGGATATCATTTACCACCCGTTCCCCTATCATGATGGTGCCTCTGTCCACCTCCTCCAGTCCTGCTATCATGCGCAGCGTGGTGGATTTACCGCAACCTGATGGGCCAACCAGGACTACGAATTCCTTATCGGTGATATCAAGATTAAAATCATTAACTGCTACTACATCACCGAACTTCTTAGTAATGTTTTCAAGTAAAACTTTCGCCATTAGTTAACTCCTTTGAGAATATACATAACTAAAAAAATATTCTATTAGAATCATTCCATAAAATCAATTATTTTATGGCCGCGGCGCCTGTACAGCGTATACAGACAACTGCCCGTCCCTGGACTCGATCGAGTGCATCGTGTTATTTATTACGTGTACCACATCTCCCTCTTTTACATCAATGACCTCATCACCTACATATATGACTCCCGAACCAGAAACGACAAAAAACAGTTCTTCAGAATTTTCATGAAGATGAGGCGTGAGCTTTTGGTTCTTCTCCATGTATATCATGATCAAGCGCATCCTATCCGAAACTACTGGCGTCTTTTTTATTACCTCCTGGTAGGAGTATTCAGCATCTGAATAAAAGTTTCCTAACTTCATTGCCCCTCCATTGTCAATGATTTTTGCTCTTTATTGTATCTTTATTCAGGTGATATTTTCTACGTTAATTAGTTGCCGTGGTAAAAATTCTTCAAACCGAGGATAAGAGAATTTATATTAAACTTGGTCTTTCCCAGCTGTATTGAATGAGTAACAATGTTTTCCAACTTTTCGACGCACTCAAGCAAGGTGTCAATAATATCATCATTCGCAATAATTGAAAAATTGTATATCAAACCAAGAGCCCTCTCCAGACTGCTAGCAAGTTTAAAAAATAGATCGTTGTTAGAATTTGATGCAAACTCGCTGACCTCAGTGGCATATATGTGTGCCAGCCTGATTGAATCAAAATACGATCGATCGGACTCAAAATTCAGCAGATGCTTTTCGATTTCCGAGAGATCATGATAAGCAGTATAAAGGTCATTTATATTTTTCATTTATAACACTTCGATTCCACGGTAAAAATTGATTAATATCCAATTTCATTTTTTAATATCGGCATATTTTCTTACTTATTTAGAAAGAAGATTACTTTTGAGGAAAAATATGCAAAATTTTATTTGCTGGAGGTCTCTCGCTGTCACTTATGTTTAACAGCTCCAGAAAATACGACCTTTCGCCCTGTCTGATCAGCTTCATGTCTTTATTTATATCTTTCAGCAACTCAATATTTTTCTCTTTTTCCAAGCGATCCATTACCACCTGCATGATTGCAAACGACATCTTGCCAAGATCATCGAGATGCTGATTACGATGTATCCTCATCTCTAGGTCAACCTGTGCAATAACATTCAAACCATACATCTTCAACATATCTATCAGCAGTCCTGTCTCAACTCCATATCCCATGTAAAACGGAACGCTCAACAAGACATCCCTCCTACCTGCGTATTCACCGGAGAGCGGCTGAATCAAGCCGGACAGCTCGGGATAGAACAGATTGAACAGCGGCCTTGCCGTCAGCTCGGTCACCCTGCCTCCTCCACTTTCATACAATCTGTTATCAATCTTTACTGGCCTCCGATAAAAACCTTTCACGTATTTTATCCTTTCGTAATACAATAGCGGGCCAATGATCCCGTACACAAACCTGGGATGTATATTTCTAATATCCGTGTCAATCCAGGCAATGATATCTCCCTTTGCGACAAAGAGGCTTTTCCACAAAGCTTCACCTTTCCCACGATACGTACCCAGTTCTGGAAGTATCTGACTGTGTTGATAAACCTCTATCCCCAGGTCCTTAGCAATCTGGGCTGTCCCATCAGTTGAGCCGCTGTCGATCAGCAGGATTTCGTCTAAAAGGTGGTGCTGATCAAAAAGAGTTGACTTCACAGCCTGGATTATCTCACCGATTGTTTCACATTCGTTCAATGCTGGAAGACACAAGCTGATAGTCAGGTTTTGTTTTTTCTTAAGGTCAACAAGCAGATCGATGTCCTTAAACTCACTTGAATGAAAAGTATTTTCCGCGAACCATTTATCAACCTTCTCCGAAAGCTTTCTGTTAGCTGGCAATGACTCAGCCTCAACCTCATCTCTCAAGAAATCAAACGAGAACTCCTCAAAGCGCTGGCACGACTGCAGGCAGGTCTTAACGACCATTACCGAACACTTTGCGCTTCTTGCAATCTGCTCAGGCAGGTAACCAAAAAGATAAGGACCATTAACATCAGGAATGGACGCTCCTATTATAAGAAGGTCATAGTTTTCTGATTCCTCATGAAGGGAGCTCAGCACATCGCCGACCTCTCTTACCTCGGTTGATATATTCTTTCTTATCTTCATAGCTCCTATCTCGCTAAGTGCGCGCTTAATCGAAAACGACTTATCCTGCGAGGGGTCATCCTTCATGAGAAAATGGATGAACTTGATATGCGCTCCCGTATTCTCAGAAATCTGTATGGCAATCTTGGCCGCAAGCTTAGCATGCGGGCCACCCCTGATCGGAACCAGTATGCTGCTAATATCGCTCCTGCCGTAACGCCTTATGATTGAGATATCACAGGGCGGATTTTTTACCACTTCATCGATCGTGACCCCGAATACCTTATCTGAGCGCTTTGACTTTCCGCTCCAATCAAAAAGTATCAGGTCCGGCTTCTCTTTCCTGGCTTCATTAATGATCTCCTGCCAGATCTTTCTGGATATCCTGACAACAGGCTTGATCTCCACATCGTCAAGCCTATTTTCCGAAATGACCCTTTTCAGGATCTCCCTGTAATTCCTTGCAGATATGGTCGCATGGCTAAGAGAAACCTCCTCCGGAACCTCAAGGATACCGAGGGCAATTATCCTGCCCCTACAACGAGGAGATATGGCAAGCGCGATGTTCATGATATCGTTTGCTCGTTTCTCTTTCAGTAACGGTACGAGCAACCTGAAATCTTTCTGATCACTCATGATACTACTTCCTGTTTACCTTACTTGCTTTTATAATTTTACCTTAAAATTATACCTTTTAATTAGGAAATATATTATTTTGGAGGTCAGAGAACCAAGTGCATGGAGCTTATGACTATTATAAATTTGGTGAATACCTGATAAGTATTGGGAAACATTTGCAGGCTATCGTATACCTCGAAAATGCTGCGAAGCTGGAACCCCGAAAAGCCTCGATCAGGGAACTGCTCGCGATCACTTATTACAATTGCAGGAACTATTTAAAATCAGAAGAAAATTTTAAGATCGCAATCGATATTGATCCTACGAATGATTATGCTTATTTTGGGTTGAGCAGATGCTCATATAAGATGGGAAACTTGCAAATCGCAATAGGTCAATTGAAAATAGCCGTTGCGCTATCTCCTGAAAATAAAATGTATAAGGATGCCATGGCGCAGCTCGCTCCATGAGGAGGAAATAGAGTACATAAACACAATCTAGCATTAAACGCTAATACTCGACGGGATAGCCTTTTGACCGCCACTCATCGAAACCACCGAGCATATTGTTGACCGATTGACCCTTTACATTGTTATATCCTGTTTTGCCAAGCATGTCAGCTGCTTTACTGCTTCTACTTTCACTTCGGCAATATATTAAAACCGTCCTACCTGAAGGAATCTCGCCCTCAGCAACTGCTTTCTCAAATTCATCGATTGGTATCAGTTTAGATCCTAAAATATGACCCTCGTCATATTCCTGCTGAGTCCTCACATCGATTATGAAGACATTATCATTTATATCGATCAACCTTTTCGCTTCATCCACCGGGATATCCTGATATAGTGGCTTATCTTCTCTTTCAACCCCTGCCACAACCTCTTCAACTTCCCGTCTAAAACAGCCACATGAAGAAAAGATAATTACCAAGACAAAAAAGATTATCGCTGGGACTTTCCAAAGTCTAATCATCTGAGATGTATTTATTTATATAATTTAGATATAAAGGGAAATCTTTAACTGCAGAATTCAAAGTTACAACCTATCAAGATTATCCTGAGTGAATTTTTTAACATAGTCTTTTTCAATATTGAAAAAATTAGAGTAATCAATATACCTCTTAGTGCCGTAAACTTTCAAATTGTTGTAATCTTGAACATCGCTATTTGAATGAACTTTGCCAGCTAAGATTGAGCCATGCAAAATTACCATTTTTATGCCACACTTCTTGGCAATACGGGAAACATTCCCTACAATCGTCTCGGGAAACTGTTCACTAGATGATCCATATATGCTTCCGTCCATCTTCCTCATAATGAGGTTCTATCACATCAGCCTTTGAGAAATTCTTTTCTCCATTTTTCTGAATCAAGGTTTATAATATCGTACCTCTGTTGCATATCATAATAAATTGGTGCGCCTATTGATTTGGAAATGAAATAAATCTTAGCAGACGCCTCGACGAGATTTGTCCTCACAAAAGCTTCTTTTAAGTGTTTTCCGACAGTCAAGAGGCCATGAAGCTTCATTAGAACTACATCCCTTTTTTCTATCTTCTTGCCTACAGCTCTTGCCAACTCCATAGTTGATGGAAGATAAAAATCAATAATCGGAACCTCGTCTCCAACGAAAATAACAAAATCGGGGAACATTGGTCCTATCACCCCACCAGCATTCACAACCCCTATGGCATATGGTGGATGAGTATGAATGATAGCACCAATATCAGGTCTTACCCTATAACACTCCAGGTGCATTGATATCTCAGACGTTGGCTTCCTGTTCCCATCGACAGTCTCAAGTGTATTTATATCGACTCCTACATAATCATCTGGACAACAGTCCATAAAAGACATCCCGCTTGGAGATAAATAGACGACATCTCCAATACGAGCGCTGATGTTCCCACCAGGACCAACAACAAGATCGCTTGATGAAATCTGCTTCCCATACTCGACAAGTTCGTTTTTTAGTTTTATGATTTCTTCTTTAGATTGCATATTAACCTCTTCTTTTAAGTTTAGTATATTATACCGATGTCAAATTCATTTTCTAATAACGATGGAGGAATAAATGGTCAAAGAGATCGAAGCAATTATCGAAATAAAGCCAGGAAAGATAACCGTTCCTGAAATCCCCTTATTTCGATATCAGCGAACACTTCAACACGAAGTTGATGAGGGAAGGGTCAGCCGCAAGAAATGCGTTGAGCTGCTCGAACAGATGCTCATGGTGCGCGCACTTGAAGAAATGATCGCCGAAATAGTCGCTGGAATATATAAACCGTTGCCCAAATTCAAGTACATTGGCCCTACGCATGTCTCCATTGGGCAGGAGGCAACTGCGGTGGGCTCCATTTCAGCCTTGGAATTAAACGACTACATAACAAGCTCGCATAGAGGACACGGTGACGCCCTTGCGAAAGGATATTGCGTCATAAAAACAATGGATGACTATAGCCTTCGTGAGCTGCTTCAAAAAAGGAGTGGATTTCTTAAAGCGATCGGAGAAAAATTAGATGATTCAGATACAAGAGAAATATTAGAAGAAAAAGCTTTAAAAGTGCATGTCTATAGAATGATAGCAGAACTCTTTGGAAAGGCTGACGGATATTGCCGTGGTGTAGGTGGAAGTATGCACATTGCCGACTTCGAACTTGGCCACCTTGGTGCTAATGCCATAGTCGGTGGGCACATGGGCATAGCTGCAGGTGCCGCCATATCATGTCGTTATCGAAAAAGCGGGCAGGTTGTGCTCTGCCTTGCAGGTGATGGAGCATACAGCAACGGAATTGCTCATGAATCCATGAACATTACTGCTATGGCTCAATTTAAAAATGGATTGATGAAGAAGCGCTTTGGAGTTCCCATTGTTTTTGGAATTGTTAACAATCAGTACGCTATGTCAGGCCAGGAGATGGGCGAGATAACCGGGATTGACTATCTTGCAAAAAGAGCCACTGCCTATGACATGGATGCAATGCACGCAGAAGTAGTGGACGGAATGGATGTTATGGCCGTCTTTGACGCATCAAACCGCGCTATCTCATTAGCACGCAGTGGTGATGGTCCTGTTCTCTTAGAATACGTGACATATCGATTTAAGGGCCATGGCCTACACGATCCCCTTTCATATCGCGATCGTAAGGAGATGACGTTCTGGCAGACAAGGGATCCAATCAATATCTTCTGTGAGAGGTTGCTCAAAACATCGTTTCCGAAGCAAGACGGCGGTAATATCGCTCAGGAAGAGATAGATGCCCTCCGAAAGAAGGTATGGGAGCGTAACGCCGATATGGCATTTAAGGCTGCTGCTTCTTTAGATCCATCCCCCAGCTCTATCCTTGACCATATGTATGCACCGCATTCTCATGATGAAGTTCCAAAACAATATGCCAATCCCAAAACCCTAAAGCCACTCCCCCGTTATGATCGAAACGAAAACGGTGAGATAACATATCGCCTTGCAGCAAGAGAAGCGTTAATTGAGGAAATGGTGCGCGATGAGAGAGTAGTCGTATTCGGAGAAGATGTTGCTGAGTATGGCGGCGCCTTTGGGGTTACAAACGAATTACTGGGACTCTTTGGCAGGGAAAGGGTTTTCAATACGTCGATATCAGAATCTGCAATTGTTGGCTCGGCTGTTGGGATGGCAATGACTGGGCTGCGTCCTGTTGCCGAGATAATGTATGATGACTTCATACTGCAGGCAATGGATCAGATTGGAAATCAGGCAGCCAAGTGGCGATATATGTCGGGTGGGCAGACCAGCGTGCCCATGGTGCTTCGCACGACAATTGGTGGCGGCCGTGGATATGCGGGTCAGCATTCTCAAAGCCTTGAATCAATTGTAACGCATATGCCAGGCTTGGTCGTCATTGCACCTTCAGATGCTTATGATGTCAAAGGGCTTCTTAAAACAGCCATCCGCGACAACAACCCTGTGATCTGTTTTGAACACCAACTGCTCTACAATATGACAGAACGCGTGCCAAAAGAGGAGTATCTGTTACCAATAGGCAAAGCAGCAATAAAAAGAGAGGGCAAAGATGTAACAGTTATTAGTTGGTCGCTCATGGTGACAGAAGCTCTTAAAGCTGCTTCTATATTACAAGATGAAGGCTTATCAATCGAAGTGATTGACCTGTGTACCTTGATACCACTTGATATCGATACCATCACCTCTTCAGTCAAAAAGACAGGAAGAGCAGTAGTGTTATCACAAGCAGTAAGCCAGGGAAGTTATGCAGCAGATGTGGCAAGCCAGATTCAGGAGATGGCTTTTGATTATCTGGATGCACCTGTACTACGTTTGGGAGCGCCTAATGGTGTCCCTCCAACAGCGCAGTCGCTTGAAAAAGAATTCTTGCCAAATGCAGAAAAGCTCATAAGGGTTATAAAGCGGTTATTCTGATAGAGCTCATCAGTTCACGGTTTTAAAATGACCTTGATCGCTTTTTTATCTTTAACAAGCTGAAAGCCTTCCTTCCAGCTTGAGAGTGGGAGCTCTTTGTTTATCAAAGACTGGAGATCTACTTTCTTTCCTTCGAGAAGTTGCAGGGCTTTAACCCAGGAACTTGGTCGTGAAGTTCGATGCCCTAAAAGCATCAATTCTCTATCGAAAAACAGGTTGTCAAAATCAAGGGCTATCTCTTTATGCAATATCCCTATCTGAACATACCTTCCTCTTGCCCTCAAACAAGCCAGCGCTGTCCTGACCGCAGGCGCTATACCCGTACATTCGAATACGACATCTGCTCCATATCCTTCAGTTATCGATTTTACAACTTCTACTATTTCCTCTTTTTGCACATCAACCGTTCGTGCCACTCCAAACCTCTTGCTAAGAATAAACCGTTCTTCATCAGCGGTAGTGCCTCCCAAAATTACTTTTGCATCAACTGCGATAGCCACCTGTGCCACCAGAAGACCTATTGGACCTGGGCCAACTACAACAACAGTCTCCCCACCGGAAACATCGGCTTGCTCCATTACTGCATGTGTAGCACAGGCGAGCGGCTCGCAAAGTGCACCTGCTGAAAAGCTAACATGCTTGGGTAGCGCATGTATGCTCTCTTCGCGATTCACCATATATTTAGCAAAGGCACCGTTTGCTTTTGTGGCAATACCCTTACGTTCAAGGCAAAGATTATAATCACCTGACAGACAAAATCTGCAATGTCCACATATATGAAAAGTTGTCTCACTTGTTACACGCTCACCAACCTTACGCTCTTTAATGGCACTGCCAACCTCAACAATGACACCTGCCAGCTCATGACCAAGGATAACCGGTGGTCGAAGGCTGGGGTGTTGATGAATATCGGTACCGCATATCCCAACAGCATTAACCTCTATCTTGACCTGGCCAGGAGCAGGAGATGGTTCTGGCATATCCCTGAGTTCAACATCATCTTCCCCACTTCCATACCTTACTAAAGCCTTCATAAATCTCTCGATCTCAAACTTTCTGATTTAAAAAAATTTGAAAACCCGCCTACGGAATGACAGCTGTCTTAATCCCTCGCTGATTAACCAGCAAATCCAATATCTTTGATAGCTCGTTAAGCGGTAAACTGCAACTGATGAAATGCTCTGAACCTATTGCACCCATAGCAATTAGATCAAGTGCAGATTTAACATACCTGGGTGTGTGGTGAAAGACTCCCTTTATGGTTACCTCTGAATAATGGATTAAACTCGTATCCACGGTAATTGTAGTTCCTGATGCGCAACCACCAAAAAGGTTAGCCGTTCCTCCCTTTCTCACCATGGCTATTGTATCCTGCCAGACTAACGGTAAACCAACTGCTTCTATTGCAATATCCACTCCCCTTCTATCTTCAGTCAAATCTCTAACAGCACTAACAGCATCATCAACAATAGATATATCAACAACTTCGTGCGCTCCGAGCGATTTTGCTATATCAAGCCTCTCCTTTTTCATATCCGTGCAGATAACCCTCGCTCCTTTTAGAGCTGCCAACCTGACAAACATGAGCCCAATTGGACCTGCACCGTTTACAACTACAGTATTTCCAAGCTGTATACCTGATCTCTCTATCCCGTGTACCACACAGGCAAGTGGCTCCACAAGAGCAGCATCCTGAAAGGTTACATGAGGTGGTATCTCAAGAAGGTTCTGTTTCACTATCGGTGCTGGAACGACGGCGTACTCCGCAAAAGCCCCACTTAAATGAAGAAAAATGTTATCACACATGCTCTGATTGCCTATCTTGCAAAAATAACATGAATTGCAAGGAGCTGAGTTTGCCGCTACCACTTTCATGCCCTCTTTGAAATTCTTAACCTCATCTCCAACTTTAACAACAGTTCCAGCGAACTCATGTCCAAAAATGAAAGGAGGTTTAAAAAGCGGATGACCCCTCAAATACATCTTTCTATCGGTACCGCAAGTTAGTGCAACTTCAACCTTAATGAGTACTTCATCAGATTTTATACCTGGAACATCTACTTCCTCTAAAGCGACATCTTCCTGACCATGATATATAGCTGCCTTCATTTTCATGAATTTACCTCTTTTTTGTGAATTTGTGATTTAAGTAATGGTGTCGGAGGGGGGACTTGAACCCCCACAAGCTATGCGCTTACAAGGCCCTCAACCTTGCGCGTCTACCAATTCCGCCACTCCGACGTTAACGTTAGAAGATTATAAATACACCGTTTATGGTAGTCAAATCAATGTCTGGAAAGGCTATTAAGAGTAAGGGTTCCAGCAAGCGAACTGGTGAGAAGAGTCACCCCTGTATCCCTCAAGGGTGGGCTCCTCTTTCGAGCAGATGTCAATTGCCCTTGGACATCGCGGATGAAAATGACAGCCGCTGGGTGGATTTATCGGGCTTGGGACATCCCCTTCCAGGATAATATGTCTTCTCTTCCTCTCCTTATCAGGATCAGGTATGGGCACCGATGACAAAAGAGCAACCGTATAAGGATGAAACGGGCTTTCATATATATCTTTTGAGTCCGCTATTTCAACTATCTTGCCCAAATACATGACCGCTACTTTATCACTTATATGTCTTACCACGCTCAGGTCATGTGCTATGAAAAGATATGTCAGATTAAATTCGCACTGGAGGTCATCCAGCAGGTTCAATATCTGAGCTTGAATAGAAACATCAAGCGCAGAAATAGGCTCATCGCAGACAATGAATCTTGGATTCAATGCAAGCGCTCTTGCTACTCCTATCCTCTGCCGCTGACCCCCACTGAATTCATGCGGATATCTGTTCGTGTGCTCGGGATTCAAGCCAACGATCTTCAGCAGGTCCTTCACCCTGCTCTTTCGACTTGCTGAATTGCCAATCTTATGTATAATAAGCGGTTCCTCCACGATCATGCCCACGGTCATTCTTGGATTCAATGAGGCATACGGGTCCTGAAACACAATCTGCATATCACGTCTCAGTTCTCTCAGCCTCCTTTTCTCCGTTTTAAGAACATCATCGTTATCAAAAAAAACTTTTCCCGCAGTAGCATCCAGCAACCTCAGGATAACCCTGGCAGTTGTGGATTTACCGCAGCCACTCTCTCCAACCAGACCCAGCGTTTCACCTTTTTTAATGGAAAAAGATATATCATCAACAGCATAGACATTACCCACTGTCCTTCTTATGATTCCCATTTTGATAGGAAAATACTTCTTCAAATTTTCAACTTTTAAAATATAGCCATCACTGTTCACAACTTACCTCTACAACCCTTCCTGCTTTGTGTTTTTCTACCTCATCAGCGTCAAGATAACACGCGACTTTGTGAAATCTTCCGATATTCTTTAACTCAGGCGTAACCTTAAAACAGACATCCTTTGCATAGCGGCATCGCGGACTAAACGGACAACCAGGAGGTACATTGATCAAAGAAGGAGGAATTCCTGGAATGGGTATAAGCCGCTCCCTCTTAACCTCGTCAAGCCTGGGGATCGACCTAAGCAGGCCCCAAGTGTATGGATGATGTGAGTTATAGAAGATCGTGTTGACGTCAGAATATTCAACCACCATGCCCCCATACATTATGATGATATTATCAGCCATCTCAGCAATAACACCTAGATCATGGGTGATGATTATTATGGAGGAGTTCGTCCTTTCCTTTATTTCATTCATTAATTGCAATATCTGAGCCTGTATGGTGACATCTAGTGCAGTCGTTGGTTCGTCTGCGATCAATATTTTGGGATTACATGATAGTGCCATTGCAATCATAGCACGCTGCCTCATGCCACCGGAGAATTGGTGTGGGTACCCGTCTATCCTTTGTTCTGGATTCGGGATTCCCACGCTCCTCAAAAGTTCAACAGTCTTCTCCCTGGCCACCTTCTTATTCAGTCTTTGGTGAAGCATTATGGTTTCCATAATCTGATTTCCTATCGTGAATACAGGGTTTAACGAAGTCATGGGATCCTGGAAAATCATTGCAATCTCATTTCCCCTTACCTGCTGCATCTCCTTTTCCTTTAACGCGACGATATCCATGCCGTCCAGGTATATCTCACCACTTACTATCTTGCCTGGGGGATCGGGAATTAATTTTAATATTGACAAAGCAGTGACGCTCTTACCGGAGCCTGACTCACCAACAATCCCCAGAGTTTCGCCTCTTGCAAGTTCAAAACTAATGCCGTCAACCGCTTTTACAACACCATCTTGCGTATAAAAATAGGTCTTTAAATCTTTTACCCTTAAAAGAACTTCATTCATTAAGAAACCTTCTCGATGGTCTGTTTTGGGTCAAGCGCATCACGCAGACCATCACCAACAAAATTAAAACAAAGAACAGTAATCACAATCATCAATCCAGGGAAATACGTAAGCCACGGATAGAGCCTCATCGTAGTTTTTGCATTATACAGCATGTTACCCCAGCTCGGCGTTGGGGGTTGAATCCCGAAACCAAGGTAACTGAGCACCGATTCGATTAATATGGCTGTTCCCACCATTAACGTGGTATTCACGATAATTGGGGCGACAGCATTTGGGAGCATGTGTCTGAAAATTATCCTTACATCAGACGCTCCCACCGCACGCGCAGCCTGAACGTAATCTTCCTCCCTTATCGAGAGAAATGAGGCACGTACCAGCCTGGCGACATATGTCCAGGTCAGGATAGCCAGAATAACAATAATGCCAACCATACCTGGTCCCCTGACAGCAGCGACGACGATTAGCAGGGGTAAAAGTGGTAGCGATAGTATGAGGTCCGTAAATCTCATCAAAATATTATCAAGTACCTTACCGTAATAACCCGCCAGCACCCCTATCGCTGTGCCGATCATGGAAGCCATTAAGGCCACAACAGTGCCAACCATCAGGGAGATCCGTCCACCATAAATGATCCTCGTCAGCTCATCCCTTCCCAGTTCATCGGTACCCATTATGTGCTCCGGGCTTGGGGGGTTATTGGAGTTTTTTAAATCTATGGCATCGAATTCATAGGGGGTTACAAAAGGTGCCAGAATTGCAAATAAGTATAGTAAAAACAGGACTATCAGGCTTGCGACAGCCAGCTTGTGTCTAAAAAATCGCCTTGTAAAAATCTGGAAAAGGGTCTTGCTCTGATAACCTTCAAGCGAAGTGGTGTCGGTTTTCATCTAATCGTACCTGATCCTCGGGTCAAACATACCATATAAGACATCAGCGATAAGATTAAAAAATATTACCATCACTGAGAATAGCATTACGCATCCCATTACCACCGGGTAATCCCTTTTATTCACAGCATCATAGAACAACCTTCCCATCCCGGGCCATCCAAATACCGTCTCAGTGACCACCGCCCCGCTGAAAAGCGCTGAGATATCGAGCGTCAGCACTGTGATGAGCGGGATGATCGCATTTCTCAACGCATGTTTTAATATAACTTTGCTCTCAGGTAGCCCCTTCGCCCTTGCAGTACGCAGATAATCTGAATTTATAATCTCAAGCATGCTGGACCTCTGATACCTGCTCCATCCAGCAATGGAGGCAATGGAGAGAGTCATAACCGGCAAAGTCAGGTGCTGAAGTCTGTTTAATATATTGCTGGATTGTCCCACCGAGTACATGTTTGCACTGTAAAATATATGAGCTCCGGTCCAATCGTACAGGTAATATGCAAAAAATAGCTGCAGCATGAGCCCAAACCAGAATATAGGCATCGAATATCCTATGTATGAAAACGTAGTTGCCAGATTATCGAACCATGTATATTGCCTTATAGCGGAATAGATACCAATCGGGACAGCAAGAGCAAGCGCAAAAATCATGGAAACGCCCATTAACTGCAGGGTATTCGGGAGCCTCTCCATGATCATCACAAAAACAGGCCTGTGGGTCTGAAAGCTCATTCCCCAATCACCTCTGATATAAGCAAAAAACCATTTGAAATACTGGATATACCACGGCTTATCCAGCCCAAGGGACGCTGTAAGTCTTGCAAGATCTTCAGGTCTTACCTTGGGGTTAATTGCAAGCATAGCAAGAGGTCCACCCGGCGCCAGGTGCATAATTGCATACATTATCACGCTAACCAGTATCAAAAGCGGTATAGCATATAATATTCTTCTTACAAAAAAGTTGAACAATCCTACTCCATCGTCATTAAAGTTTGGGAGCCCGGTAAAACGGGCTCCCACAGCTTAAATATCACATTTAAAAATAATGATCCCACTTACTCCTCAATAGTCCATTCCTCAGTATTCCAGAATGTACCAATCTGAGAAGGATTGGCTTTTACACCCTTTAGAGCTGAATTATATGCCACTACATTTAACCTCTGGTATAAAGGCAGAATTATGGCATCTTCAGCCATCAACCTCTGCACTTCTTTATACATTTCAAATCTCTTTGCCTCATCAGCCTGCTTATTTGCATCATGTAAAAGCGTAGTTACCTGATCATTGTTGTACCAGTAGTAGTTTTGGCCGTCCGGCGGGATCATATCCCCTGCAAAGGTGCTGGCCAAATCTGGATCTGGCGAAACAAGCCAAGCCCACTCACCGATATCAAATTCTCCAGTAGGAGTCTTCTCCCCAAACCAAGTATCCGGATCAAAGTTCTCAATGGTAATGTTGATTCCGATCTCCTTGAGGTTTGCTTGTATTATCTGCTCAAGCTGTTCCCTCAGGACGTTCCCGGCAGTCGTGCTGATCTTCAGGTCAATCGGGTTATCGGGACCATATCCCGACTTGGCCAAATACTCTTTGGCTTTATCAATATTGTAGTCGTACTGCTCCCATGCAGGAATGTACACCGGTTGGGTTGATACATATATCGATTGCAGAACATTAACCTGACCTTTCAGGAGCTCATTGACTATGGACTGTCTATCAACTGCATGACAAATAGCTTTCCTTATGTTGACATCACGCAGTACCGTATCCCGATTTTGGCCAAATGCAAGGTGCTCCCATATAAGTCCACCCTGAATATCAACCTTAACACCCTCTATGGCTTTAAGCTGTTCAATAAGCGCGACATCCGGAGGCGGTATTATCATGTCAACCTCTCCTGACTGCAGCATCGTGACCAGGGTATTGGTCTCGGGATTATACTTGAAAGTTATGGACTCTACTATTGGCTTTGGATCGTCCCAATACTTCGGATTCCTCACAAGTGTGATACTGTCACCGGAAACCCATTCCTTGAACATATAAGGACCGCTGCCCAGCAGCTCACGGTTCATTGCCTGGTTGAAGTCCTTGCCATCAAGCCAGTGCATTGGTAAAACAGCATAAGGTGGGGAAAACAGGTTCTTCCATGGAGCATAGATCTCCTTGAACTTGACAACTGCTGTTTGATCATCGGGCGTTTCGATCGATTCGATCTTATCGTAGCCATCCCTGCTTAATATCTGGTTATCAGGGTTCATTATGGTTTCCCATGTAAACTTTATATCAGCAGATGTTAGCGGTTTGCCATCGCTCCATTTGATGCCCTTTTTCAACTTGTATGTGATAGTGAACGGATCTTGCGTAATTCCCCCGTTTTCCATTGATGGCACCTCAGCGAGCAGAACTGGTACGTATTTGAGTGTATTGTCAACCGTAAATAGACCCTGCGAAACAGACTGGATGACATCCGCGGTTGCCATCATATCACCACCAGTGATGAACGGGTTTAAAACTGAAGGTTCCTGATCGTAGCCAACTACAATACCCCTTGATACTTTAGGAGCACATCCAAAGAACTGAAAAAGGGTGAACACCAAAATTACAGCTAAAGCGATTATTACAATTTTCTTTGTCAATTTTATCTCCTTTCTTTTTTCTATTGCCACCTATTTTTTCACCTCCTTTGTATAGAATTTATATAAATCTTGAAAATTTCCTTCATAATTATGAAATAAAATTATGCAAAAATGACAACAAAACTCAGCACATATCTATTCATTATGTAAATTATTTACCAAAATACCACTCCTGGGTATTCCAGAACAGGCCTGCTTCTGAAGAATTGACCCTTACACCGCCCAACTTATCATTATGAGCAACAAGCACAATATGCTGAAAAAGAGGAAGGATTATTGCATCATCAGCCATTATTCTCTGTATCTGAACATACAGTTCGTCGCGCTTAACATCATCCGCTTCAGACCTGGCGGTGTCTAATAGATCGGTAACCTGCTGATTCTGATAATAATAATAATTTCGCCCCCCCTGCTTGGGTAACATTTCCGAGGAGAATAGGATCGATACATCAGGATCTGACGTTCCTGTCCAATACAGTTCACCGATCTCAAAATCACCATTCGGGAACTTATCTGTAAACAGTTCTTCTGAATTATAATTTTCTATCTGAACATTAATTCCTATCTGCTTTAAATCTTCCTGGATTATTGCCTGAACCTGATCCCTCAATGGGTTACCAACAGTGGTTGTAAATTTCAGGTCAATCGGATTTTCAACACTATATCCCGCCTCAGCCATCAGACCCAAGGCAGTCTCCTGGTTGAATTCGTATTGCTGCCATGCAGGTTCATAAAAGCTTTGAGATGGGTCATAAAACGACTGCGAGACCTTTATTCTCCCCATGAAAAGCTGATTGACTATCCTGTTCCTGTCAATCGCATAACAGATAGCTTTCCTCACGTTAACTTCCCTTAAAGGGGTTTCATTTAACTGACAAAACCCTAAGTGCTCCAATTTAAGGGAGTTGGAGATCACCAGACTGATCCCGCCCATTGATTCCAGCCTTTCTATCGTACTCATCTCTTGTTCTGGCAGGATGACCATGTCGATATCGCCGACCTCAAGCAGGGTTAGAAGATCCTCAACCTGTGGTATAAACCTGAAGACTATCATCTCCAGCTTTGGTTTATCTTCTCCCCAGAAATAAGGATTCTTCTCCAGGCTGATATGATCACCGGCAACCCATTCTTTAAAAATAAAAGGACCGCTGCCTATTAACTCGTGATTCATGACCGTGTTGAAATCCTTACCCTCAAGCCAGTGCTTTGGCAGGATGTGATTGAAGAGACCCTTCCATGCAGGATATACATCGCTATAATTTACAACTACCGTCTTTTCGTCCGGCGTCTTAATAGATCTTATCTTTTCGTATCCCTCCCTGGATGCGATGAAGTTTTTCGGGTTTATTATCATCTCCCATGTGAATTCAACATCAGCAGAGGTCAACGGAGTCCCATCGCTCCAGACCGCATTATCCTTGATCCTGTACGTTACAGAAAATGGATTCTCGGTTACCAGGCCATTCTGCAGTGAGGGCACTTCATCTACCAAAACGGGGACATACTTCAAGTCATCATCTATGGTCATAAGGCCCAGAAGTATCGGGGCAACTATATCCCTGGTAGCTTCATTATCCCCACCAACGATAAAGGGATTTAGCATGACCGGCTCCTGGTTATATCCGATTATCAGGTTTGATTCCACCTGAGTTGTTTCTCTGACTTCCTGTGTGGTTTCCGTTCCTGTCGTACCAGAGGCCTGCATGCTGGAAGCTTCGGTCTCATCCTGCCTCAAGCTACAACCAGATTGCATGAAAATGAAAGACAAAATTCCAAAAATCAGGAGGGCGTTGCCAATCTCATTAAATATTTTTTTTATCACTTCGACAGCAAAAATGTCTTATAAAATTAATACCCTATAACAAAATGGACAACAATATAGTGACTACAGCAAAAATCAACGACAACACTATCGTAATCCTGTTAAGATTTTTTTCTATTATGCTCGTGCTGGTAAACGAAGATATCGCGCCCCCGAAGGCCTCGGACAGACCTCCACCCTTCCCGGAATGCAGCAGGACAAAAACAATCAAAGCAATACAGACTATCATCTGTATCGTAAAAAGTAAGATTAAATACCACTTATCAAACAATTATTAATCCTCCGTAAATTTCGAAACTGAAGTGTAGCATACGCAGCTCACATCTTCAATCAGTATATGATAAGCGACCTCCCGGTCATCTCATCAGGCTTGTCAATGCCCAGAATATCAAGCACAGTTGGAGCGACATCGGCAAGAATGCCGCCATCCCTCAATCTTATCCTTTTATTTGTTAAAATGATGAAGGGGACCGGATTGAGAGAATGAGCCGTGATGATTTCATTGGTCTTCTTATTCAATTTATCATCTGCGTTGCCGTGATCAGAAGTTATGATCATAAGTCCACCGACCTCGTTTACCTTTTCCGCAATCTGACCTATGCATTCATCCACAGCTCGCACTGCTTTTTTAATAGCTTCAATTATCCCCGTGTGCCCAACCATATCTGCATTTGCAAAATTGACTATGATAAAATCATACTTACCACTCCGGATTTCGGATAGCACCCTGTCCTTTACCTCATATGCGCTCATCTCAGGCTTTAAATCATAGGTCGAGACCTTAGGTGACGGAATTAAAATCCTGTCCTCCCCAACTTTTGGTTCTTCAACTCCACCGTTTAGAAAAAAGGTAACATGAGCATACTTCTCTGTCTCAGCAATATGTAACTGCTTGAGTTCGTTGCTTGATATCACATCCGCAAGGGTATTCTTCAAATATAACGTTGTGAACATGATGGGAAGTCTATAATCTGCGTCGTACTCGGTCATGCAGACAAAATATACTGATGGTGGGTTTGGTCCTCTATCGAATTTATTAAAATCTTTCTCTGTAAATGAGCGAGTGAGTTCCCTTGCACGATCAGCTCGGAAATTGAAAAAAATCACGGAATCACCAGATTTAACACCATCATACTTCTCACTATTTTTGTTGATAACCGTTGGTACCATGAACTCGTCCATCACTCCTGATTTGTAAGACTTTCTCACCGCTTCTTCTGGATTTGTTTCGATAACTCCCTCGCCGTACACTATTGCATAATATGCTTTCCTAATGCGATCCCATCTGTTATCACGGTCCATGGCATAGTACCTGCCGCAAAATGTGGAGATCTCACCAACCCCGGTGCTCTTCAAAAACTCCTCCATCTTGATTACATAGTAGATGCCCGAATCTGGCGGCACGTCGCGTCCATCAAGGAATGCGTGAATATAAACTTTTTTGATATCGTGTAACTTGGCAAACTTAATAAGTGCATACGTGTGCTCGATATGGCTGTGCACTCCTCCATCAGAAAGCAGGCCCATCAGGTGAAGAGCTGAACCATTATTTTTCACATTTTCAATTGCGGCAAGCAGCGTACTATTTTTAAAAAAATCTCCGTCTTTAATGGATTTTGTTATTCTGGTCAGATCCTGATAGACAATACGGCCAGCTCCCATATTCAGATGCCCAACCTCGGAATTACCCATCTGCCCGGCCGGGAGGCCGACTGCCTCACCTGAAGACTTTATCCTGGTTGACGGATATTCATTCAAGAATCGGGTTATGTTCTTAAGGCGGGAATGTGCAATCACATCACCGCGGCTACCGTCTCCAACTCCCCAACCATCAAGAACGGTAAGCACCAGCGGCCTGGGGACTTCTTTAAATAGCCGACCCATCTATGTGCCTCAGGGCTTCTTCTTGTCGTAATTCACAATAAGGGTAAACTCATCTACCTGCAGGCTCGCCCCACCCACAAGAGCACCATCAACCTCAGGTTGTGCCATTATTTCAGCTATATTGCTACTTTTAACGCTCCCACCGTACTGAATTCTTATCTCATCAGCAACAGCTCTTGAGTACAGGGACGATATTGTCTGCCTTATCTCACCGTTCATCTCATTGGCATCATTCGGATAAGTGGTTTTACCAGTACCTATTGCCCAGATTGGCTCATAAGCGATTACCATATTTCTTACTATCTGTTCTGGGATACCATCCAGACACCTCATAACCTGTTCCTTAACAAAAGAGAGCGCTTTACCGTCTTCACGAATCCTAATTGACTCTCCTACGCACATTATTGGTGTCATCGAATGCTCGTAAACTGCGCGCACTTTTTTATTAACGACATCATCGGTCTCAAAAAAATATTCTCTTCGCTCAGAATGTCCAACAATGCAGTAGCTCACCCTAAGTGCTTTTAACATCAGGGGGGAAATCTCCCCGGTAAATGCACCCTGGCTCTCATAAAAGACATCCTGTGCACCAAGTTTTATGGACATCTTATCTGAGTCAATAACCGTCATAACACTTCTCATTGCAGTAAATGGAGGGCAGACCACAATTTCGACAATGTTGTTCTCGGAAACACGAAGCCATAGATCCTGTACAAACGATATTGCCTCTAAATGCGTCTTAAACATCTTCCAGTTGCCAGCAATGATGGGTCTTCTCATTTTTTATATACCTTTTATTATTTATTCAGGAGCGCCGTGATCCCTGGAAGCTCCCGGCCTTCCAATAACTCAAGCGAAGCCCCGCCACCGGTGGAGACATGGTCGATCTTGTCCTCGACTCCATATTTACGAACAGCAGCCACAGTGTCCCCTCCGCCAATAACGGTAAACGCCTTTGCGTGGGCTACAATTTGGGCTACCGCTTTCGTCCCGGCTTCGAAGTTTGACCACTCGAAGACACCCATGGGACCGTTCCAGAAGATAGTCTTAGCACCATTTATCTCCTGTTTAAAAAGCTCGACCGTCTTTGGCCCTATATCAAGCCCCATCCAGTCCATCCGAATAAACTTAATATCAACAGTGGTAAACTGCGCATCAGCCGCAAAGGCATTCGCAGCCACTGCATCCACAGGGAGTAGTATCTTTATTTTTCTCTTTCCGGCCTCTTTAAGGACATCTTTACAGTAATCAAGCTGATCCTCCTCCAGGATGGACTTGCCAACCCCGATACCCTGTGCTTTCAGAAAAGTAAAACACATGCCACCACCTATTAATAGAGAATCGACCTTTGCCAGCAGGTTTTGTATGACCTTTAGCTTGTCGGAGACCTTACTGCCGCCCAAAATCGCTATGAAAGGTCTTCCGGGGGACTCCAGAAGTGGATAGAGTGAATTTATCTCCGACTCCATCAGAAATCCTGCGTATGCCGGCAGATATTTTGTTACTCCCTCCACAGAAGCATGAGCCCGGTGTGCCGCACCGAAAGCATCATCAACATAGATATCGCCAAGGGAGGCTAACATCCTGGAGAATTCAGGATCGTTTTTCTCCTCACGAGGATCAAACCGCAGGTTATCGATCATCATGACCTCACCATCAGCAAGACTATTTACAGCTTGGAGCACTTCCTCAGAATAAATCTCATTCAGCTTGAGCACCTTTTTGCCGAGAAATTCACCAAGCCTCTTGGCTACCGGGTCGAGTCTGTACTTATCCACGACCTGACCCTTGGGTCGCCCAAGATGAGACATTAATATCACTTTTGCACCGTTCTCAATTAAATATCTTATGGTTGGAAGAGATTTCTGAATACGGGTATCATCCGTGATCTTCATCGCCTCATCGAGCGGAACGTTGTAATCCACCCGCAGGAGCACCCTCTTACCTTTTACATCGACATCCCTTATCATTTTCTTATTCATCCTTGCTCCTTTGCACAGCGACCAGACTCAAATCCCTACACCTTGCTAATAATATAGTTAACCAGGTCGACAACACGTTTGGAATAAGCCCATTCATTATCGTACCAGGCAAGGACCTTCACCATGCCGCCGACTTTAATGGTCGATTTAGCATCAAAAATCGAGGAGGCGGGATTGCCAACGACATCTACAGAGACGATTGGATCCTCTGTGTACTCAAGCACTCCCTTTAGTCTATTTGATAGTGAAGCCTCCCTCATCGTTGCATTGATCTCATCAACAGTGGCATCCTTTTCAAGTTCTACGACCAGATCCAAAAGTGAACCGCATGCTACAGGCACCCGCAGTGCTATTCCGTCCATCTTGCCTTTCAACTCTGGTATCACGAGCCCGATCGCTCTCGCAGCCCCAGTTGATGTAGGTATGATCGACAATCCTGCAGCCCTCGCCCTTCTCAGATCTTTGTGGGGAAGATCGAGGATCTTTTGATCGTTTGTGTAAGCGTGTACCGTCGTCATGAAACCGCTTTTAATCCCAAAATTGTCGACCAAGACCTTGGCAACAGGCGCAAGGCAGTTAGTGGTACATGATGCATTTGAGATAATGGTGTGATTTTTTGGATCGTATTTTTCCTCGTTAACCCCCATCACTACTGTAATATCCTCTCCCTTTGCTGGAGCTGAGATTACTACTTTCTTGGCACCGGCCTGAAGATGTTTTTCTGCACCAGCCCTATCAGTAAACCTTCCCGTGGATTCAATCACGATGTCAACACCCAGGTCTTTCCATGGAAGCATTGCCGGGTCTTTCTCAGCAAAAACCTTTACCTTCTTGCCGTCCACTACGATCGAGTCCGCATCAGCCGTTATTTCATTCTTCAATACCTTGTGGACCGAATCATATTTCAGCAGATGCGCTAATGTTGCTGGATCAGTGATATCATTTATCGCTACTATTTCAAAAATTTTTTCATTAATAGCAGCACGATACAAGCATCGGCCAATCCTGCCAAATCCGTTAATTCCAACCTTCAAAGCCATCCCATCCTCCTGTCCATTTCCTGAATTAAGTTATTAATATTAACTTATTAAAAAAAAATTGCAATTAGTTTGGAACAGCTTGTTACATTATTTATTACTGACTATCTTCTCAAGCTGTCTGAACCTGTGATTTATCGTGGACTTCGAAACCCTGTTCTTTGTGAAGTGCGAGAGCTCATTCAACGACGCCATTGGGTGATCAAGCCTTAACCTGGCGACATCCTGAATGCCCTGCGGCAGGTTGTACAGACCTATGCTCCTTTCAGCCTTTTTGATCACTGCAATATGTCTCTGCGCTGCCTCTACGGTGCGCTTTGTATTGTATGCATCGCAGTTAACCACCCTGTTCACTTCGCTCTTTATCTCTTTAATCAACTTGATATCTTCGATCTTTAACAGATCGTGGTGAGCACCTATAAGAGATAGCAATGATATTATGTGATCTGATTCCTTTATATAAAGCACTGGAAAACTTTTATCATAAAAGAAGTGTGAGGTGATCTGAAAACGTTCAAGCAGCTTTTGTAAGCTGCTCAAAAATGATTCATCAAAAGACCTGAACTCGGCATAATATCCTCTACTCGGATTCCTTATGGAGCCTGTGCTTAAAAATGCACCCTTAATGAAAGAGACCTTGCAGCAGCTTGACCTTATTATTCTTGCAGGAACTTCATTGAGAAATTCAAGACTCTCATCTAACAGTCCAATTTCGTTCAAAGCCTGGTTAAATCTATCAATATGCAATATATGAACCATGAAATGGTTTTTCTTCGATTTCCTGTTAATTCTTGGAGCTAGCGGGATATGATAGCTTTCCCTGATAAACCGGCACAGAAGTTTCAAAGACGGGGCATTATCAAAACCGACCAAACACGAGTTATCCTCGAAGAACATCCTGTCAGACGATCTCACCCCCCACAGCATCCCAGAGAGCAGAGCTCTGTGGCAGCACGCCCTGGAGATTATGGACCTGGTTATATCCGATTTCACATCATTCTCGAATTCGTTCATTTTAAACTAAAATGACGCTTGATTGAATTTGCCACTTTCGCAGGATCGTGCCTGACGAGATTTGAGAAGCTGAGCAGGTCATCCTCAATTACTTTGACTCCCATCCTCTCTAGCCCACCCACGTCATACTTTACCGGGTGTGCATCTTCCCTGAGATATGCACCGATGAGATCATCGGGGATGACGGTATTGTTTACCATTATATAATCAACCACTCTGTTGCTTGAATGTTCAAAAATCTTGGCTAAATGATCTTGTGCGCTAAACCCGTCAGTCTCACCATTCTGGGTCATCACATTGCATATATATATCCTAGTTGCATCCGACTTCTCAATAGCTTCTGTTATCTCCCTGATCAATAAGTTTGGCAGCACGCTTGTAAAAAGTGAGCCGGGTCCAAGAATTATGAATTCCGCTCTCTTGATGCTGTCAATCACATCCGGCATTGCCGGCACATCGGCCGGAACAAGCCTGATCCTACTGATAGGCTTTGGTGATTTCATTATCTTGCTCTGCCCGGAAATTTCAGTCCCATCGATCAGCTCTGCCTCAAGCGAGACCTTACTCAGAGTAGAAGGAAGTACTTTCCCTTTTATATTCAAGATACTTGAAGCCTGTCTAATGGCAGAGATGAAGTCTCCGGTTATCTCACTCAGAGCAGTTATCAGCAAGTTACCAAAGCTATGGCCTCTAATGTCCCCCCTGTCAAACCTGTAAAGGAATAGCGACGACATCAAAGTTTCTTCTTTTGCAAGGGCAACCAGACAGTTCCTGATATCCCCAGGAGGAAGGATGTCAAAATCTGCAATCAACCTGCCCGAACTACCACCATCATCAGCAACGGTCACGACAGCCGTGATGTCATTCGAGATGTGCTTAAGCCCATAAAGGATTGTGGATAGTCCGGTGCCCCCACCGACTGCTACGATCTCAATGTGGTTATTTTGCACCATTTCTCTCTACATCACGGTGCAAAAGTGTTGGAGCATAACCTATTTTCTCAAGCATCTCCACGATCTCCTCCGAGATGACGACCGCTCTGTGTTTCCCACCTGTACACCCTATAGCAATGACCAGATAGCTCTTCCCTTCCTTCTCATACTGCGGTATTAGAAACCTCGCCATCTTTGCAAAGAGCTCCAGAAATTTTCTGGCCTCTGGTTTTTCCAATACAAACTCCGAAATCTTTGATGTCCTACCATCAAGGTTCTTCAGATCAGGAATATAATAAGGGTTCATAATAAATCTAACATCCAAAACGATATCGGCATCTGTTGGTACTCCGTATCTGTATCCAAAAGAAACAACCGAAATCTGCAACTTTTTGCCTTTTCTATCGGCAAGCACGGTATCTGCCAACTTTTCATGCAGCTCACGGGTTGTGATATTGGAAGTATCTATAATGATATCAGCCATGTCACGCAACGGCTGAAGTCTGCTCTTCTCCTTCTCAATAGCACTCAAAATCCTGCCGGTCTGACTTAATGGATGCCTTCTCCTGGTTTCCTTGAACCTTTTAACCAGGATATCATCCGAAGCCTCAAGAAATACGACATGATAATCAATGCCTTCCTTCTTCAGTGACAGTAATCCCTCAAGAAGGTGGTCGAAGAAGTCGCTCCCTCTTGCATCAATTACGATGGCGACCTTTTTATTCTTCGTCTCCTTGAAAAAGGTGGAGCCCAGGTTATAGATAAGGGAAGCTGGCAAGTTATCAATACAAAAGAAACCCGCATCCTCAAAGTACCTGATCGCTTCGCTCTTACCGGCTCCTGATAAGCCGGTCAGGATTATCAACCGCAGGTCATCTCTTTTCTTTAAATCCTTACCTCTTGCCAAATCACGATCCTCTCTGTATATACGAAATTATAACCCTTTTAAATATACTTAAAACCTGTGAAAGAAATTATATATGTTCTCCGCATCCTTTTTATTTATTCCTTTTATTGATAGAAGATCGTCAAGGTTTGCTAACCTAATAGCCTGATGGGTCTTGAACCTTTCAATTAATATCATCCTCTTTGTCCTGCCAATTCCAGGAATGGCCTCAATGGTTGACTCAAGCATCGCTGCAGCCCTGACTATCTTGTGATAAGCGATCGCAAACCTGTGTGCTTCGTCCCTTATCCTTATCAACAGCTTCAGGGCATCAGAATCCCTGTCCAGATCAACAAGCTCCAGCCCCTCATCCTTATATATCTCCTCAAACTTCTTGGCGATACCTATCACGTTTATATCACCCCAACCGATTTCAATTAATTTCTGCTTAACTACGCCCACCTGTCCTTTACCACCGTCTATCATTATCAGGTCGGGGATATATCCAAAACTGTCAACGGCAGCACCGTCAACCAACCTGCTGAAGCGGCGTCCGATCACCTCCGCGAGCATCGCGAAATCGTCCTGTCCATAAACAGACCTTATCTTGAATCTTCGGTAATTAGATCTACTTGCTTTTCCGTCTATGAATACGACCATTGAACCGACTGCGCTGGTTCCGGAAATATTAGAGATGTCGTAACATTCGATCCGCTTTGGCAGTATCCCCATCGACAATGACCTTTTCAGCTCTTCAAGTGGTTTCATATCGACTGCAACGCCCAGATTTCTCTTCTGGATCTCCAGCTCAAGATTGCTCCGCGCATTTTTCTTGACAAGTTCGATGATCCTCTTCTTCTCACCCTTCCTGGGCACGGACAACGAGACCCTTGTGCCCTTTTCCGATGAGAGCCACTGTTCCAGAAAGGCCTGATCCTCAACTTCCTGTTCTATGTAGATAAAAGGTGGAATAAAAACCGTATTTTGATAATATGCCTTTATGAAATACTGGAGACACATCTCAATTCCAGCTTCCTTGAATATTTCAAGGAAAAAGCTGTCGCTCGATGAAATCTTGCCATATCTGAACTTGAATACCTCGGCGCACGCAATATCATCACCCATGAAGATCGCAACAGCATCGAATTCGCCCTCCATCCGGTACACCTTCTGATCGCCAAGCACTGACCTCAGCGCGACTATCCGATCTCTGATCCTTGCTGCCCTCTCATACTCCTGCCTTGATGAATAATCCTTCATTCGCTTTTCGAGCTCAACGAAGAGCTCTTTATGTCTTCCCCTCAAAAATAGCATTATCTGCGAAACGATCATGGCATATTCGCCCTTGCTTATATTCCCAATACAGGGGGCATGGCACATGCCAATATGAAAGTTAAGACACGGCCTTCCCGTTCCCTTTCCGGGAGTCTTACCGGCACATGTCCGTATCGGAAATATCTTCCTCAAAGATTCAATTGTTATTCTGAGTGTTTTTGCAGAGGTAAATGGCCCAAAATACTTTGCTCCTGGAATACAAAGATCGCGTGTGAATATTACCCTCGGAAAATCCTCGTCAGCTGTGATCGCGATGTATGGATATTTTTTATCATCCCTCAAGCTAACGTTAAACTTTGGGCGGTGCTTTTTTATGAGATTAAACTCCGCCAGCAGGGCTTCCACCTCGTTATCTGTCTCCAGGAAATCGATCGATCTGGCAGACTGTACCATCGCCTGTTTATCCGGCAGTAGTGTTCTTGAGTCCTGAAAATAGCTCATTACTCGTTTTTTTATGGATTTTGCTTTTCCGATATAGATAGGAACGTCGTTTAAATCCTTGAATATATAGACCCCGGGACCAGAGGGTATAAGGTTAATTTTCTCTTTTACTTCCAAAACCAGCATGGCTTTCTCTTGTGAGCATTTCCAATGAACCAATGGATATCAACTAACACGTGCAGTTTCAAGCATATCTGACAGATATTTTCCGGTGTACGAAGATGCGTTTCTGGCGACCTCCTCAGGAGTTCCGGTGGCCACTACAAATCCACCCTCATCACCGCCCTCAGGTCCAAGATCAATTACATAATCAGCTGTCTTTATGACATCAAGGTTGTGCTCAATGATGAGCACGGTATTCCCCGAGTCAACAAGCCGGTTCAGTATATTGAGTAACTTCTTTATATCGTCAAAATGCAGTCCTGTGGTCGGCTCATCTAGAAGATACATTGTCCTTCCAGTGCTCTTTTTCGATAACTCAGCTGCGAGTTTTACCCGCTGTGCTTCCCCTCCAGAGAGTGTCGGTGCGCTCTGTCCGAGCTTTACATAACCAAGGCCGACATCCTGCAGTAGCTTCAATTTGCGCCTTATTGGTGGAATGTTTGCGAAAAACTCAACGGCCTCATCTACAGTCATCTCGAGGACCTCATAAATGTTCTTGCCTTTGTAATCTATTTCGAGCGTCTCCCTGTTGTATCTCTTACCTTTGCAGATCTCACACAGGACATAAACATCCGGAAGAAAGAGCATTTCGATCTTCAACGTTCCCTCGCCAAAGCAGGACTCGCACCTGCCTCCTTTGACGTTAAACGAAAACCTGCCAGGTTTATATCCTCTCATCCTGGCAGCAGGCGTCTTCGCAAAGACGTCCCTTATAAAAGTAAAAGTCCCCGTGTATGTGGCAGGATTTGACCTCGGCGTCCTGCCTATAGGGGATTGGTCTATCTCGATAACCTTATCTATATTTTCAACACCCTTTATATCAATATGCTTTCCTGGCCTGGTCTTGCTTCTATATATAACATTTGCCAGCTTTCTATACAGTATCTCATCTATGAGCGTGCTCTTACCCGAGCCCGACACTCCGGTGACAACCACGAACTTTCCAAGTGGTATCTCAACATCGATATTCTTAAGATTGTGCTCGGTTGCGCCGATGATCTTAATTAAGTTCCCATTACCACTCCTTCTGGTCTTTGGAACCTCAATTTTTGACTCACATGAAAGGTATTTCCCGGTCACCGAGTTGGGATTTTTCATAATATCCTCAATGCTACCAGTAGCAACAATGTAACCACCCTGACGACCAGCCCCCGGTCCGATATCAACTATGAAATCTGCCTCCCTTATGGTCTCCTCATCATGCTCAATTACTATCAAAGTATTACCCAGATCTCTGAGCTGCTTGAGCATGTTGAGCAACCTCTTATTATCACGCTGATGCAGTCCAATGCTTGGCTCATCAAGGATATAAAGGACTCCCACCAGTCCTGATCCTATCTGTGTCGCCAGTCTTATCCTCTGCGCTTCACCCCCGGCAAGCGTGCCGGTCATCCTGTCCAAGGTAATGTAGTCAAGACCTACAAAGCTCAAAAATCCAAGCCTCTCGCGTATCTCTTTAAGCACCCGTGAGGCTATGATAAGTTCTCTCTCCGTAAGATTCAGGCCATTTATGAACTCAAGTGCTCTTTTCACAGTGAGCGTCGTGAAGTCATAAATGGAAAGGTTTTCTATCTTCACCCCCAATATCTCCGGTCGTAACCTTTTACCTTCGCATTTTGGACATGGTCTTGTGCTCATGAACTCCTCAATCTTCATTCGGGCATATTCTGAGTCGGTTTCCCTGTATCGCCTATTTAAATTTGGAATGATCCCCTCATAGCTCATCATGAACTCCCTGTGGTTGCCCATCGAATCTGTATAACAAATCTTTATGGCCTCACCCCCAGTTCCATACAAAATTACGTTCTGTGCCTGAGGACTGAGTTGTTTGAACGGCGTGTTAAGGGAAAAATTATATTTTGAGGCAAGCGCACGAAGGAGCTGCATGGTGAAATCCGTGCTTGTAGAGACCCATGGAGCAATGGCTCCCTCGATCAGGCTTAACTCATCATTTGGCACCACCAGTTCTGGATCAACTTCAAATCTATACCCAAGACCGTGACACATCTGGCAAGCGCCCTGTGGACTATTAAAAGAAAACATCCGTGGAGTTATTTCCTCAATGCTGACACCGCAGTCAGGACATGCGAACTCCTCGGAGAACTTAAGAACCTCACCATCCTCTAATTTTGCATGGATAAGCCCGTCTCCGGCCTTAATGGCGGTTTCAACGGAATCTGCAAGCCTCTGCTTCGACCTCTCACCGATAACTATCCTATCGATCAAAAGCTCGATATCATGCTTGAAATTTTTATCAAGACTGATCTCTTCTTCCAGCCGTCTCATTTCTCCATCCACGATAATCCTTGAATAGCCCTGCTTTTTCAGATCCTCAAATAAATTTTTAAACTCGCCTTTTCTTGAACGCACGAGCGGAGCGACTATCGTGACCTTGCTATTCAATGGAAGTGAGCTCAGTTTTTCTATTATCTGAGTGGCTGACTGGCGAGTTATCTGTTTCCCGCAAATATAGCAGTGCGGCTTTCCTATTCTTGCATAGAGAACCCTCAGATAGTCATAAACCTCAGTCACTGTCCCAACAGTAGAGCGTGGATTTTTTGATGCCCCCTTCTGATCAATTGAAATGGCTGGTGACAGTCCCCCAATATAATCCACGTCAGGCTTCTCCATCTGTCCCAAAAACTGCCTGGCGTAAGCTGAAAGCGATTCAATATATCTGCGCTGTCCCTCAGCATAGATGGTATCGAAAGCAAGCGACGATTTGCCCGAGCCGCTTATGCCGGTCATGACGACCAGCTTATTGCGTGGTATCTCCAGATTGATATTCTTGAGGTTGTGCTCCCTTGCACCCCGTATAACTATATAATCCTGCATTTTACCTCAATGGAAGCCCCTTTAACTCCCCTATTCTATCCCTGAGCTGCGCAGCATACTCAAACCTCATCTCATCAGCAGCCGCGCGCATCTCATCCTCAAGTGCCTGTATCAAACCCGGGAGTTCTTTACCTTCAAATTTAAGCTCAAATTTATGCTTTTTGCCCTTACCATATCTCTCCTGCGTTTCCCCTATGCGTGTTGCCATGAGCAAGTCGGATATCTTTTTGTAAATTGATCTTGGCTCAATTCCGTGTAACTCGTTATAATCGGATTGAATCTTCCTTCTCCTATTTGTCTCGCTTATAGCTCTGTTCATCGACTCGGTGATTTTATCTGCATACATTATCACCTGTCCATTTATATTTCTCGCGGCACGGCCGATAGTCTGGATCAAGGAACGCTCGGACCTGAGATAGCCCTCTTTATCCGCGTCCAGGATCGCCACAAGTGATACCTCTGGAAGGTCAAGCCCTTCCCTTAAGAGGTTAATCCCAACAAGAACATCAAAATCTCCGCTTCGCAAGCCCCTTATGATCTCAATTCTCTCTATTGCGTTGATCTCGGAATGCATGTACCTGGCCTTTACGCCGAGCTCAACGAAATACTCGGTCAGGTCCTCGGCCATCTTCTTCGTCAAAGTAGTTACAAGTATCCTTTCCCTACTGTCAACCCTTTTGACTATCTCATCATAAAGGTCATCAATCTGTCCCTTCGTTGGCCTCACCACGACCAGCGGGTCTATCAGGCCGGTTGGTCTAATTATCTGCTCAACTACCTGCTTGCTTTTATTTAGCTCAAAGTCTCTAGGAGTTGCGCTGACAAAAATAACGTTCCTGGCGTTAGCAAGAAACTCATCAAATTTCAGCGGCCTGTTATCAAGTGCTGATAGTAAGCGAAATCCGTAGTCAACTAGCGTCTGCTTCCTCGATCTGTCGCCTTCATACATCCCTATTATCTGTGGTATGGAGATATGCGACTCATCTATCAACGTTAAAAATTCTCCTTCGAAGTAATCAAAAAGAGTGCTTGGTTTCTCACCCGGTTTTTTTCGTAAAAGATGTCGGGAATAATTTTCAATGCCTTTGCAATATCCGATCTCTCGCAGCATCTCAAGGTCATAATTCGTCCGCATCTCGAGCCGCTGGGCTTCCAGCAACTTCCCTTCTCTCCTGAGTTCCTCAAGCCTCTGTTTAAGCTCAATTTCAATATCCATTATGGCAAGCCTGAGGTTCTCATCTGAGGTTATGAAATGGGTTGCAGGTGATATTATAAGTTCATCCCTTTTTTCCAGTACTTCACCGGTCAAAGGATCCATTTTTAAAATCTGATCCACATCATCTCCAAAATAGGCTATCCTGAAACCGTAATCTTCATATGCAGGGAAAATATCAAGATTCTCACCCTTTACCCTGAACGTGCCCCGCTCAAAACTGAAGTCGTTTCGCTCGTACTGCATCCCAACCAGCTTGGAGATCAGGTCATCCATGAAAAACATCTCACCGCGTTTTAAGATCACCCTCCTGCCAGAATACTCCATTGGGCTTCCAAGGTTATAAATACACGAAACGGAGGCAACAATTATAACATCGCCTCGGGATAGAATGGCATCAGTTGCGGAATACCTCAGTTTCTCTATCTCCTCATTTATCGATGAGTCTTTCTCGATATAGGTATCTGTCCCTGGCAGGTAAGCCTCGGGTTGGTAGTAATCATAAAAACTGATGAAGAACTCAACCGCATTATCTGGAAAGAGCTCCTTGAACTCGTTGCACAATTGCGCAGCAAGTGCCTTATTTGGCGCCATCACCACTGCAGGTAACCCGTAACCTTCAATTACCTTGGCCATCGTATATGTCTTGCCGGAGCCGGTGACGCCAAGCAGTGTTTGAAAACGATAATTCTTCGAAAGCCCTTCCAGCAGCTTCTCAATTGCTGCTGGCTGGTCACCCTGCGGTTCATAGCTTGAATTAATTCTGAATCTGTTCATCCTGGTGAGAATCTACGGGAAGCGTTCTCCCTTATAAGTCTATAAGCCTCCTCTGCCTTTGCAATAAGTTCATCCAGGTTCCTATTATTATCAATAATAAGGTCAGCTTTCTTCTCGGGCATCCTCAAATCTTGTTCACATACCCGAAGGGATGCCTCAAAGAAATCCATCTTCTTATTTGAAACCAGCCTTTTTATCCTGTTTTCCCTGGTGCTTTTAACCAGTACTACGAAATCGCACATCCTATCAAGCCCTACCTGAAACAGCAGTGGGGCCTCCAGAACTACAATTTCATCGCACACTGAAAACCAGCTCAGGCGTTGTTTTATCAAATCCGTTATCCTGGGCAGAAGCATCTTATTTAGCCTTTTAAGCTTTTGTTTATCCAAAAACACCATCCTGGCAAGCCTGCCCCTGTCAAGATATCCGGATTCATCCACGACCTCATCGCCAAATTCAGTTCTTATCAATGAAATCGAATCTTTCTCCCTGGTTATTTCGCCAGCGACCTCATCAGCGTTTATTACTTTAGCGCCCATCTTGCTGAAATACCTGCACACCTCTCCTTTTCCTGATGCTATTTTTCCTGTGACTCCGACGAGGTACAAATGTTCTCCTTTTCAAATTAAAAAGAAGCAACCGTTCGGAAGCTTCTTTTTAATTATTTTAATCTATGTATTGTCTAATAGAAATTCAGGACCTTGAATTCTTTTTCATCTCTTCAAGAATGGTCTCCAGTGACTGTGCGGGTTGTTCACCACTCTTGGCTACATCTTCACTCTCATCGGTCACAGCCTCTTCTGTGCTCACAAACTCTTTTAACTTTTTGACCTCCAGCGAATAGTCCTCCACGCCCAGATCTTCCTCGATCTCTTTTTTGAGTTCCTTCATACCCTCGCTAACATCAGCAGGAGGCTTCTTCCCTTTTGCTTCTTCTGAACCAGCCCTGGCTTCCTGGGAATCCTGACTTTCAGCCTTCTTAATGCTCAGTCCGATTCTTCTTCTGTCAAGGTCGATATCCACTACACAAACGTCAACTTCATCTCCAATGCTGCAGACCTCCTCGGGATTGGTCACATGCTGCGAGCTGAGCTCGGATATATGAACCAGTCCCTCAATTCCATCTCCAATCTCAACAAAAATTCCGAAAGGTACGATCTTGCAGATCTTACCAGCTACCAGATCACCCTTGGAGAATTTCTTCGCAACCTCCACCCACGGATCCTTCTGGGTCTGCTTCAGGCCAAGGGAGACCCGTTCTTTCTCCTTATCAATATCAAGTATGACAACATCAACCTCATCACCAACTATAACCACTTCTGAAGGATGATTAATATGATTCCATGAGAGCTCAGAAATATGAATCAGGCCATCAATCCCGCCAAGATCCACAAAGGCACCAAAATCCACAATATTTGAAATAACGCCTTTTTTCACCTGGCCTATCGACAGACCCTCTATGATACTTTTACGCGTCACCTTAAGGGACTTTTCAAGGTATGCTTTTCTTGAAAGCACAACGTTGTTGCGGAATCTGTTGAATTCAACAATCTTGCATTCGAGCTTTTCACCTATGAACTTCCTTAAATTCTTAACCCTCTTGATGTCTACCAGGGATGCTGGCAAAAAACCACGCAGTCCGATATCAAGTATAAGCCCGCCTTTCACGATCTCTATGACTTCACCGACGATGTTTCCATCCTCACGGTAGGTCCGCTCCAGCTCTCGAAATGCACGCTCTGTCTCAGCCCTCTTTTTTGACAGGATCAACCTCCCGTCCTGGTCCTCTTTCTGAAGAACCATAACATCAATCTCATCATTTACTGAAATTACCTCAGTAGGATTTACGTTATATCTTACCGACAGCTCCTTTGGGGGAATGACTCCTTCAGATTTAAAACCGATATCAACGAGCACCTCATCACGATCAACTCGCACGACCCTGCCCTTTAATACATCTCCCTCCTCGAAATTAATTAGGGTCATGTCATAATTTGGGACAAGCTCCCCGTGTTCGCCAATCTTCATGTAGCCGTCCGCTACACTTTCAGCATCAGAACCTTCTTTGTTCAAATTTTTCACCTCAATAAATTATTCTGGCTTAAAGCCAGTCAAATATTATAAATCATATGAATTATATATACCAACTATTGCCCGTTGAAATATCCACCCTCAGACCAACTTCACCGAGGTCGCAGGCACCCTCCATTTCATGCTTCACCACTTCACTGGCATGTTCCACCTCATGCTCAGGAGCCTCGATTACAAGCTCATCGTGGACGGATAATACTATTTTTGCACCAAGGCCTTCATCTGAAATCGCCCGGTGCAACCTCACAGTTGCGATTTTAATAATGTCCGCCGCGCTCCCCTGAAGCGGGGAGTTCATCGCTATCCTTTCACCAAATCTGTAAAGTGCTTGATTGGTGCTCATCAGCTCAGCAACTGGCCTTCTGCGGCCAAATATCGTTGTTACATACCCGTTCTTCTTGGCAAAAGCGACCAGTCCATCAAGATATCTCTTCACATCGGGGAAATGATCGAAATATGATTTTATATAACTTCGCGCATCTTCCCTTGATATCGCCAGCGTCTGTGAGAGCCCGTGCTCCGACATGCCATAAATAATCCCGAAATTAATCGTCTTTCCAAGCCTCCTGTCAGCAGGTGTAATTTCATTGATATTCTTCCCCAGGATCTCAGTTGCAGTTATGGCGTGAATATCAAGACCATTTTTAAATGCAGACATCAACACCTTATCGCCTGACAGGAACGCAAGAATCCTGAGTTCAATCTGGGAATAATCAGCAGAAATAAGCAGATTTCCTTTTTCAGCGATGAAAGCCTTTCTTATCTCCCTGCCTGTCTCCGTCTTGATCGGTATGTTTTGAATATTGGGGTCGCTTGACGAAAGCCTGCCCGTAGCAGTCGCCATCTGGTTATAGCTGGTATGGATCCTCCCGTCTTTTTTGCTTATGTATTTCGGTAGGGCATCGATATATGTGTTCTTCAGCTTGGAGCACTCCCTGTACTCAATAATTTTTTCAATAATCGGATGTACTCCAATTAATTCATCCAGCACCGCGCGCCCCGTTGCATAGCCCGTCTTAGTCTTCCTGGGCTTAGCAATCTTCAACTTATCAAAAAGGACTTTCCCTAACTGCTGAGGTGAATTGATGTTAAAATACTGATCCGCCATCCCATAAATATCATTGCAGAGTTCGTTTATCCTGACCTCGTAGACATCAACCAGATCTGCAAGATACTCCCTGTCAACTGCAACCCCGTTTAGCTCCATCTGCGCCAGGACCCCGACAAGCGGCATCTCTATCTCCTCAAATAGTCTTCGCATTTCAAATTCATCCAACTTCACCGCAAGTATGTCCTTGAGCTCACGAAAGGTTGACGAGCCTGAATCGATGCCTGATTTACCCATATATAATTCCTGCACTTCCTTTAAGCTTCTGGAGGCGATCGTCGGGCGCAGCAAATAATCCGCTATGGCAAGATCGAAAAGCCTGCCCTTAAGCTCGATCTTATTTTCCAGCAGCAGCTTCATAAGCGGTTTTAAATCGGAAAATATCTTATCAGCAGGCGATCCAAAGATTTTGCTTGAAGATCTTAGAAGCCCCTCTAAAAAATCCCTGCCTAACAACCTATCGCTGATGAAATAAGACTCACCGGGGATGCTAATGTTAAGTCCCACGATCAACAACTCCCCATCTGAGTCCTCTGATACATTTGCGAAGATGGATATATATTTTGAACCTGATATTTCGCCTGCCAATTCATCCAACCTGCTAAGTTCACCTATTAAGTTATCCTTGTTATACAACCTTGTCTCAATAGAGGCCTCAACTGTTTTTTGCACAAACCAGTCGGGTATCCTTGACACCAGCGTCTTAAACTCAAGTCCAAGGAAAGCATCGCTAACCAGATCAACGTCAACTGGCTTAAGCAGGAGATCATCATTCCTGAAATCCAGGGGGGTATCAAGATTTAAGGCGGAGAGCTCACGGCTCATAACAGCCTGTTTGCTGTTCTCAAGCAATATTTTCCGGACTTTTTCCTGACTCAACAGGTCAGCATTTTTCAAAATACTGTCAAGATCACCAAATTTTTCGATCAACGCTGCTGCTGTTTTTTCACCTATACCGGTAACCCCGGGTATATTATCCGATTTATCACCTACAAGACTAAGATAATCCGCTATCTGGTGCGGCCAGACCCCAAATTTTTCGTGAACAGCGTTCTCGTCATAGATAATCACGTCGCTGATGCCCTTTTTGTTGGCCATCACTTTGATCCTGCTGCTAACCAGCTGGAGGGCATCTTTATCACTTGTTATGAGCAGGACGTCGTAGCCAGAATCCGCCATTCTTTTCGCAATCGTCCCAATAATATCGTCAGCTTCATATCCGTCCACCTTAAAGACCGGTATTTTAATATTTCTTAAGAAGTCCTCAAGTATGTCCATCTGCACGATGAGCTCATCTGGCATACCAGGTCGGTTTGACTTGTACTCATCAAATAGGTCATGGCGAAAAGTTGGAGCAGCGCTGTCAAATGCAACCGCAATACCTGATGGCTTCTCCTCATTAAGCACTTTCAGAAGCATGCTCACAAACCCGTAGACAGAATTTATCTGAATGCCTTTCGATGTGACAATAGTTGCAGGAAGTGCGTAGTATGCACGGTAGGCGAGGCTGTTGCCATCAATAACTACGATTTTATCAGACATCTCTCATGAAATATGAATTTCTTGAAGCGATAAACACATTTTGATAGTATAAACCATCAGCCGAAGTGGCGGAACTGGCAGACGCGCTGGACTCAAAATCCAGTGGATGCAAATCCATGTGGGTTCGACCCCCACCTTCGGCACCACTGAAGCAATTTTTAAATTAAAATCAACTCAACATGTGCCTCAATTGCGTAATTTAATAAAGCAGAATGGATCTTCCTGAAGGTAGTCGCCGTAGTGTGCAAATGCTCTTCCCCTACAGCCGCCGCATATGCTCTTATTGATGCACCTTCCGCACTCACCCTTCAAGTTATCCCTTGTCTTGAGGTTCACAAAGACCTCTGAAGATTCCCATATCTCCTTAAGGGGCATATTTCGAATATTGCCACCCGACACCGGGACAAAGGGACACGGCCATACCTCACCATTTGGTTTGACATAACATAAGCCGTTACCTGCGGCACATCCTTTAAAAGCAAGAGTAGCAAGCCTGCCTGGTTTATGCTCTTTGTGCCCGTTTCCGTTTTCATTAAATTTGCTCATCAAATATGCCCAGTACTGCGGAGAGCAGGTCGGTTCCACTATCGGGACAATGGTACGCTGTCTTTCGCTCACAAACTCAATGATATCCTGAAACTGATCACGGGAAAGCTCGATTTCGCCCTCCCTGCCGCGGCCCTCCGGCACAAGGTTATAAAGCAGCACTATATCCGCACCAAACTCATTCGACATATCGAGCAGAGCAGGTATCTCATGATAGTTGTGTTTCATCATGGTTATGTTTATCTGAAGTGCCAGGCCCGCATCTTTCGTTGCCTCGATGCCCCTCATTGTCTGTTTAAAACAACCAGGGGTTGACCTTATCGCATCGTGCGTATTCTCCGTTGCCCCATCAAGACCAATTGCCATGTTCACTGCGCCAGCCTTCTTAAGTTTGGATGCCATCTCGGGAGTTATTAGTGTAGCGTTCGTTGCGATACTTATCTCAAGCCCAAGACCTGACGCGTAGGAGACCAGCTCAATGATGTCAGGACGAACAAGCGGCTCACCTCCACTTAATACTAGCATTCGGAACTCATCAATTACAGCAATCTGCCTTATAAGACCTCTACCTTCCTCTGTAGTCAGTTCGTCTGCCATCGGCCTCCCACCGCTCGCATGGCAGTGCTTGCAGTTGAGATTACATGCAGATGTTACCTCCCATACAGGATGAGTTGGAAAACCGATGCATCCCATCCCAAGTGCGCCCGATGAAAGACGGAGCGTGCGAGGAAGCTTGAGCAGCCATTGCGGCAACTTCTTCCATCCTACGATCTTCGCAAAATAGAAAGCGGAAATCGCCTGACGTACGAGAAGTGTTGGCGGATTGTAGTATGGCTTTGATCTTATCCTTAACCTGTTATCCATTTATTCACCACAAATGTTGCAATCAACGATATCGTGATCAGCATGTTGATTAGGATCATCCTTGCGCAGATTGCCTCAAGCGCTATTTTATCATTGTATCTCTTTCTTGCTATTGCCACAGCATTTACAATTATGAAGTCAATCGGTATTAAAGAGAAAATAGCAAGCCAGAGCAGCGGCACGCCCGAAAAATAACTTAAAAAAAACGAAAGATAGCAGGCTATCAGCAGCCAGAAGGCTAAAATGCCCATCCTCTCCTTGCCAAACCTGACCACAAGGTTCTTCTTGCCCATTTCCTTATCCGCAGCGTAGTCAGGAAACTCATTTATGAGTATCACCAGAAATATGCTAATCGCAATGGGGATGGAGATCAGGCTTGCTGTCAGGTCAAACCTGCCTGTTTGAAGGTAATATCCTGTATTGACGGTTAGCCAGCCATAGCATACGCCGATAATGACCTCTCCGATACCTCGATACGACCATTGAAACGGCTTGGATGAATAGAAATACCCACAGAATGCACCGAAAATCCCCAGCGGTATCGTAAAAGGGCCAGTCTTGAAGATGAAATAGATGGATAACCCGAGCACAGCAGCAACAGCAAGAGCTACATACGTTGCGATAATCACGCTTTTCCTGTTAATTGCTCCAGTTTGAAGAACCCGGCTGCCACCGCTGAACTTATTGTAATCCTTATTTATCGAATCAACTTCAAAATCAAAATATTCCCCCGAGAAATATGTCACCAGCATGATTAACAAAACCACCACTCCTGAAAGGACAGCTACGGGCCAATTAACCTGATAGCCCTGTGCCCAGGCCAGGACGATTCCGAGGATAAACGGCATAATACTCACAGAATGAAAAGGCAGGCGCGCAAGACCAGCCCATGCCTTAAGCTGAACGTTCACAGAATAGCTCATATGGTTTCCATCCTTACTTTTTGCAATAAAAATTGTGAATTACATTTAGAAATCAAACAGCGGAAGTATAACAATCGCAATCAGAAGGTATCAAGATATTGCCTTACAAGACCATCATTTTGTTAATCTTTGCCGCACCAGCTAGCGTATGCTACTAAAATTCTGTCCAAGGCAATTACCCTCATTCTAAGATATAGGAATTAAGTTCTTTCTCAAATGAATCGTAACCTGCAATTAAATTATCTATCCTGGGCTTAATCAAAGAAAAATCAGTAGTCCTTACATCTTGTAATATCGTAGAGCTCTCCTTAAGAAGGTCTTCTGCCCTTGCCACAAGTGCGTCCTCAATACCGTTAGTCGGTTGAAGCCTTTTGAGCTCCATTGAATAATATTCATAAGTGTCCTTAATCACTTTTTCTAGCTCTGCATACTCCACTTCACTTGCCAGAAATGAAGCAGAGATGCTTAAAATAAAAGTCGTCCTCATTCCCTTTTGAATATACCAGAGATGAAGATATAACTCCCTTTTTGAAAAATCAGAACGAGCCTTAGTAATAGCATCACTGGTTGAATCCAGCTCAGAGCTTAGCCTGCTAATTTCATCTTTCGCTGCTTCCAGTTCATTCTCAAGACTTCGTTTCTCGCTTATCAACAAGCTCATTTCCACCGTCAACTTATCTATTTCCTTTTGTTTCGCTCCCTTTTCAGTCCAATAAATAGCGTAACCTACAGCAGAAGACAAAATTAGAACGCATAATACAATTATTAAAATCCAGTATGCTTTTCTCATCTACATCCAAGGAGTGAACTCATTGCCACCGTTGAAGCCATTATACAATTACAATCAACTTTAATTCTTCTCAAGGAACCGGCAAAACTTTGAGATCCTCAAAATTGACATCATTGTAGGACATTTCTTCGTACTCGGCCACGCCAGAATCCTGGAACAGTTTCTCCATTACCGAATAGTTATCCGTACCATATACCACACCTGTCATCTGCTCAGAATTAAAGCTGAGGAACTTATCGCCCTCCCGATCGAGCATTTCGACTCTGGATGCATCCTGCCATAATTTCAATATAAAAAAGGACAGACCTTGATGTTTGATTATATACTCCCAATCCTTTGGATGCTTCCCTAATGCCCTTTTCAAGTACAGTTCAAGATGCCATTTCTGTTTCAGCAAATTGTGCCTGGAATCGTAATTCCAGGTACCGCCTAATTCTTCCAGCGCGATCTCGCATTCCTGGCTCTTTGTATATGCATTGATCTCATCCAATATATTCATGAGATCCGCGCCTTCATTTTTCTCAGCTATTTCAAGATACAACCTATCGAAGTCATCTGGATTACTAATATCAGCAAAAACCTCTGTCTTGGGAAAGAAGCTTCTATCCCTGTCTATCAACACACCAAAACCTCCAATCAAATAAACGTAATCATGGACATCTCTCATGACATCGGTGCTAAAACCCATGAAACCAATATGTGTCAACTCATGAACCAAGGTATTGAGAGAATTCTCGCTAAAATCACCAGCCAGCAATCGAAATCCATCCCCTCCCATACCGGAGTTTACGAACTCTGGCGCTACTTTTACCACAATGTAGTACCCTTTGGGATAAAGACTCTTCAGGTCATTCATAGCTGAAACTGCCTTGTCCAGCTCTTCCCCCGTATAAATCTCTTCCAGCAGACTTCGAAATTTTTCCTCTTCTTCCTCAGTGATCTGGTAATCCAAGGCACCGGAAAGCTCGGATTTTATAGCATCGTAATCTTTTGGCTTCTTGTTTAGAGTCTCAAAATAACTGCAACAGCAAGATGATGATGCTAAAAGAACCAGGATTAGTACCGCTGCGAAAATGACCGAAGCAAATCCTCTTGTCACTATTTCATTCCCATCATTTCCATCAAAACATATTAAAGAATAGAGGCATGTTTGATGTTGAGCTGGTTACACCAGATATCTATCAAAATTAGCAATAACGTATTTTTTGCCCTTTTGGATTACCTTATGTCCTTCGCTCTCCAAGAGCTTCCTTTGTATATTGACGCCGCCAGGATACTTCTCATTTATAACCCCACCAGTTTTCAGGGTTCGCCAGTATGGGTTGATGTTCTCCTTACTCTCAGCAGATGCTTCCTCTGCAGCATGTGCCGCAACCCAGGCAAAGATTCCCGTGGTCAGCGGACAGCTAATCGTAGCGCCGTGCTTTTTCGCCAGTTTCTCACGAATCTGGTCAATTGTGATTAACTTGCCAACCGGCACGCTCCTCATGATCTCATCCACTTCTACTGGTGCCGGGATGACTACCGTGCCCGTCCCCCATCTTTGGCTCATCTTCTCAGTGATAAGCTCCACCCTGGGCAGATCCTTACTGTCAGCAAGTTTCTCCTGCCATGACTTTCTTTCCTTAGGTTTTTTGTCCAATCAAAAACCTCCTGTAAATCCGCTTTTATAGTCATTATTATAAATATATGATATAAAAAATACCCTTTAAAAATTAAAAGGCACCAGGACCATTGGCTGGTGCCTTAGAAAATACCAACAAATCTACTTTAAGAACTCAATTGATTGAATTGAAGCTGATATTAAATCCATGAATTGCGGAACTTGATAGCCTTCCTGCCCCAGAACCTGTATGTAGTAGAAGCTATCAATGTGGTAAGTCGCCATAAGTATGCCTTCGTCTCCATACACCGATTTACCAGAGATCATTTCAAAATGAATTTCATACGCTTTTTCTCCACCAATTGTAATCTCGCTCTCATCAGTTATATTTCCAATTGCTTTACCAAAATTGGGATCTTTTTTACTTTCATTCAATAACATGTGTGCGAGGTCTTTCACCGGGACCGATGCTGATTTAGCCCTTACTATTACAATTGAAATCACTGGCTCAGACAACTTGCTAAACCCAACGATATTTTGATCCAGGTCTTCCTGGACATCCCATCCATCGGGATAGTTAATCTTAAATCCTAACTGTTCACTTGAGTATTCAGGTCCTACGACTTTTCCAATCACCTGGAATTCCTGGGCAATTGTGAGCTGACCGTTCAAATATATCTCAACCTTGTATTTTCCTGGTTCACTTTTGGGGGACGGTGTTATTGTAAAATCTATAAAACCGCTTCCCGGCGTTTCAAATGAGTAAGATTTTGCATCAAAAAGCTGGCCATCTCTGAACCACTTTGCTTCAAAGACATCTTCTGTTGTGAAATTCTTGGCTTCAACCGAAGCATGGACAGTCTCATCATCATTAAATGTAACTACAGGTTCAGTAGCTTTAGAATTCTCATCTACAGTCTTTGAGATGGTAACTGATAAAACCTCAGCTTCTTGTGGTTTAGTCTCCGGGATAGTTGTAGTTGGAGCTGTCTCTTCCGCAGTGTTTTCTGATGCCTTAGTCTTTCCGATACTAAAAGAACAACCTGCAATAAACCAAACTGCCAAGAGCAACACTACAGAAAAGGTTATAATATTCTTAATCTTCATCAAATTCCCCTTTTTCTTTTGAACTTATTATCGGCAATTCCTATATTCGACTTTAAATATTTTCTGTCCTTCTAAATACTTAAAGTAAAAATTTTGGCAAAGAAGTCAACCGAGGGCTATTTTTGAGACTTCCTTCATCTCTTCAACCTTTTTTGTGACTTTCAACTTGGCAAGTATCAAAAAAATCAGGCTAAGAATTAGGATCGGAATCCAAAATAGCAATGATACAAGCATTTCCATAATGGTAAATACAATTACTGTCAGCATGAGGACGACTAACAAATATATCCTGCCAGCTCTTTGTAACCCAGTCTCTATCCTGGAGTTAATCTCTGCTTTTAGCCTTTCTTCACCCTCCAGTCCCTGCTCCTCTCCGACCATTCCCTCAGCAGCCCTTATTGCAATAAGGGTCACTAAGCCTGGAAGCTTGAAGCCTTCATTTCTGGTAATCTCAATGTAGCCAAAGTAAAAACTCAAGCACAACATGATCACCAAAAATATGACCAGGACAGTCTTCCTGTCATGAAAAGGCTGAATGGAGAACCTTATCCTCTCCCTCAGGTCCACGCTGACTTCCTTATCAAATATCATCAGCACAACCACGTATGCTATCGAAGCAAAGGCTGTCATATGTCCTGGCTTACCCCACATCAAAAAAAGTGCACCCCCTGAGAGCAGGTAAGAAATAATTGCAAGCCAAAAGGGACGGACTAGAACAGCTACAAGGCTTGCCGTCATAAGTATGAGTGCCATTGCCAGAAGTCCCCATAGTGCCAGATATATGTTCGCGTAAGAAAGGTCAAAAAGAGAGGCTCCCTTAAAGTAAACTCTTTGAAGCATAAAACCCATATAAGTGCTTGCTGCGATAAGCAGGATCATAAAAGGTATAGATTTTAGAAATCTTTTCATCTCCCCTCCTCATCGGATAACATTATAACTTTAGTTATTAATTATATGCCCCGAACCTCTTAACGCACATCTTGTTAGAAAGTCAAACACTTGGCTCTAAATGGAGAGGATTTTGGTGAGTTCGTACATCTTTTTATTTATCTCGTGCTTTCTCTTCAATGCAACACTATAGTCGTTTAATACTATCTCCGTTTTTTGAATACCTACGAACTTGCCATGAATTCCACTGGAAAGGGCTTCCACTGCTGCACCGCCGAATCGACTTGCTAGAATCCTGTCCATTGCTGATGGTGAGCCGCCTCTCTGGATATGGCCGAGCACTGTAACCTTTACGTCCTTCTTGGTGACTAAACTTATGCCCGCTGCCACATCATAAGCCTTGGCTGCTCCCTCTGCCACCAGGATCAATATATGGCTCTTCCCCCGATCAAAGCCCTTTATTATTGTATTGCACATCTCTTCGAAGTTGTATTCGATCTCCGGGATCAGTATGAAGTCAGCACCACCTGCAAGTCCTGCATTAAGCGCGATCTCGCCGGATAGCCTTCCCATAACTTCCACGCAAAATATTCGCTCAAGTGACGATGCTGTATCTCTTATTTTTGAAAGGGCATCAATGATCGTATTAAGGCAGGTATCAAACCCAATCGAATAGTCAGTGCCTGAAATATCGTTATCAATCGTCCCCGGAATTCCTATCGTCCTTACGCCCAGCTCTTCGAGCCTTGATGCACCCTTGAATGAGCCTTCTCCCCCGATTATCACAAGACCGTCTATGTTATTATCCTTTATAACCTGAACTGCTTTCTCCTGGCCTCTTGCCGTCAAAAACCGCTCCGACCTTGCAGTCTCCAAAAAAGTACCGCCCCTGTCTATTATCCCACCCACAGAATTGGAATATAACTGGCAAAAATCTGCATCGATTATTCCGTCAAACCCTCTCCGAAATCCGATAGCCTCCATATTTCTATATATAGCATTCCTGACCACAGAACGTATTGCTGCATTCATGCCCGGAGCATCGCCCCCGCTTGTCATCAAACCGATCTTCTTCATGCTTCCCCTTAACCTAACCTTTCCTTCTCTTTTTAAGCTCATCAAAAATCGTTTCCATTTCTAAATCCCTGGCAACAGCCATTACGATAACGTGGTAAAGGAGATCCGCAATCTCCAGTTTCAACCCATCCCTGTCCCCGTTCTTTGCTGCATCAACAACTTCATCTGCCTCTTCGATGATCTTCTCACCGATCTTATCAAGTCCCTTCTCAAATAACGATTTGGTGTATGAATCCGGTGGCATATTTTTCTTCCTTGATTTTATTACTTTCTCAAGATGTAGTAAAATAGCAGCCTTTCCTTCTCTTCCAGCTTCACTATCGCCAGAAAACAGATCGTCATGCCTTATCTCAATTTTGATGTCGTCAAAGCATGTCCTGTTGCCGGTATGACAGGCAACTCCCTCCTGTATAACGCGATAAAGTAGTGTGTCCCCATCACAATCAAGGTTGATGCTCACCACGTGCTGAATGTTGCCCGAATTCTCACCCTTCATCCAAAATTCATTCCTGCTCCTTGAAAAATACCACGCAAACCCGCTCTGAGCTGTCCTTCTTACCGATTCAATATTTGAGTAAGCAAGCATAAGAACCTGTCCGCTTTTGACATCCTGGGTGATTGTGGGAACAAGACCGTGCTCATCAAATCTGATCATTGTAATTAAGTCCTCTATTTTCAAAATCGCACCTCTATCCCCCTGCTTTTAAGGTATTCTTTTGCCTGCCTTATGGTATATGTGCCGTAGTGAAAAATGGATGCTACAAGTACAGCATCAGCACCTGCCTTATTTATGACATCGCTTAAATGCTCAAGTTCTCCCGCGCCTCCCGATGCGATTACGGGGATATTCACCCTGGATGTAATAGCGTATGTCAGGTCAAGGTCATAACCGGTTTTCGTGCCGTCCCTGTCCATGCTGGTGAGCAGGATTTCGCCGGCACCCAGCTTCTCTCCTTTAATTGCCCATCTGATGGCATCGATACCGGTTGGGGTTCTGCCACCATGAATATATACTTCCCACCAGTTCCCGTTTTTCTTGGCATCGATCGCCAGAACCACGCACTGGCTTCCAAACATCATCGCAGCATCTCTAATTAGCTCAGGGTTCTTCACGACCTGCGTATTCAGCGAAACTTTATCTGCGCCAGCCTCAAGTATCATCCTTATATCCTCAATGCTCGATATACCACCGCCGACCGTATAGGGTATGAAGACCTGTTCTGCAACCCGCGATGCCAGCTCTACTACAGTCCTGCGCCTATCCGATGATGCTGTTATATCAAGAAAAACAAGCTCATCAGCTCGTTCCCTGTCATAAAAGCTTGCCAGCTCAACCGGGTCTCCTGCATCCCTGAGGCCAACAAAATTAACTCCCTTTACTACCCTTCCCCCGTCAACATCCAGACACGGAATTATCCTTTTTGCTGTCATTTAACTGCTCAAGCTCCTCACTGCCTCCTGATAGTCGATCTTCGCCTCGTAGAATGCTTTGCCGATGATCACCGATTCAATCCTGTTCTCCTCAAGCGCCGCCAGTTCTTTCAGGTCACTTATTTGTGACACCCCGCCTGATGCAATTATCTTAACATTCGTGTTTTTCAAAACTTCCCTGTACAGATCCGTGGCCGGACCGGTCATCATCCCATCCCTGGAGATATCTGTTATCAGTACCCTCTGTACTCCCATTCCCTCAATCTGCTTTATAAAATCAACCAGCGAGATACCACTATCGTCCTGCCATCCTCTGATCATGACCATACCGTTTAACGAATCTGCCGATATGACAATTCTGTTTGCATATTTCTTCAGTGCCCTCTCAAGAAAAATCCTGTCTGAAATAGCGCCCGTGCCAACAACCACCCTGCTGATGCCAACTGAAAAAAGCTTGTCTATGTCGTAAAGCGTCCTGATACCACCGCCATACTGAACAGGTATTGACACAATACTTGCAATAGATGCGACAATGCCGAAGTTCACAAAATAGCCCTCCTTCGCTGCATCCAGATCAACGACATGAATCATCTGCGCACCCTGCTTTCCCCAGTAGATTGCAATCTTTATCGGATCCGCAGAATATTCGATATCCTTATTGAAGTCACCTTTTTCAAGGCGGACAAGCCTGCCGCCTTTTATATCAATTGCAGGTATTACGAGCATTTTCTCACTAATTTTCGATTCTTCAATCCAACCACCTTCTAATTCACGCCCGTTTTCTTATTTCAGCCAGGAAGTTGGACAACAATTTTAACCCCACATCACCACTCTTCTCAGGATGAAACTGGACGGCATAACAGTTGTCCCTGGAAATAGCGGATGTGAAAGTGCAACCGTATTCACAAGTTGCAGCTACGACATCCTTGCTCGCCGGCTCTCCAATATATGAATGTACATAATAGAAGTACGCCCCTGCTTCCATACCCCTGAAAAGAGGGTTTTTGTTGATAGATCTGGTCATCGCCCATCCAATATGTGGAACCTTCACGCAGTCAGGCAGTCTTATGACTTCTCCATCAAAATACCCAAGCCCGTTTACATCTAAAGACTCTTCGCTTGTCGAAAAAAGAAGCTGTAAACCAAGACAGATCCCCAGAAATGGCTTCGAGGACGCGAGCCACTCCCGTATGAAATCAAAAGCTCCTATCTCCTTCAGGTTAGCAACCGCGGGGCCAAATGCACCGACCCCGGGGAGCACAACTAGGGATAGATTTTTAAATGATGAGTTATCGCTGCATACAATCGCTTCGATATCAAGATACTCAAACGCCTTTACCACGCTCCTGATATTGCCCATCCTGTAATTAATAACGCCAACCCTCGTGCCAATCAATCTATCCTTCCCTTGGACGAAGGAACACCTTTTTCACGCTCATCAAAACTAACTGCCTGGCGCAGTGCCCTCCCAAGCGCTTTGAAAATTGATTCAATACAGTGATGTGGATCATCGCCGTAAAGAACCGTGATATGTATGTTCGCACCAAGCGAAGTTGCCAGCGCGGTGAAGAAGTTTTTATACAGATCAATCTCCTTTCTGGCCTCTTTTGCAACCCTCATTTTGTAGACCAGATAAGGCCTTCCACCTATGTCAACTGCTATCCTGCAGAGCGACTCATCCATTGGCATGATGAAGAATCCATATCTTCGTATCCCAGCTTTGTCACCAAGCGCATTCCTTATCGCCTGACCGAGGCATATGCCGACATCCTCAATCAAGTGGTGGCTGTCAACCTCAACATCCCCACTTGCAGTGATGTTCAGATCAAAGAGAGCATGTTTTGCCAGCAGCTCAAGCATGTGATTGAAAAATCCGATCGGAGTGTCTATCTTATATCTATCGGTCCCATCCAGATTTAATTCAATATTAATATTCGTCTCTGTGGTGCTCCTTTTTACTTCAGATTTCCTGCTCAATTTTTGCTTCCCTCCAGCCTGGACATTGCTTTCCTCATCGCCTCAAAAAAGGCTGCGTTCTCCTCGGGAGTTCCCACGGTCACGCGTAGATAGCCGCTTAACCCCTGGTAGCCATCAAAGCTCCTGACCAGAACCCCATTTTCATAAAGCATCTCAAAAAGCTCATCAGCTCCGAACTCCGTTTTAAAAAGTAAAAAATTCGCACTTGACCTGACCACGCTGACATTAACATCGTTAGCCAGAAAATCATACATCTTTTCCCTCTCAGCTTTGATAAGCGCGATATCATCTAAGAGCAGATCGCGATTTCTTATGACCTTTTCTGCAACCACCTGTGTAACGGAATTGACATTATATGGAAGTTTTACCCTAGTCATTTCACGGATAACATCTTCGCTGGACAGAATCATCCCAAGGCGAAGACCAGCCATCCTGTAAGCTTTCGAGAAGGTCTTAACAACCGCCAGATTTGGAAAATCAGGTAGAAAGTCAAGCGCTGACCCCGCACAAAATTCACCATAGGCTTCGTCTATCAAAAACAGCGTATCCTCAAGCTCAAATAACTTTTTTAAATCTGCCGCATCTACATATCTGCCCGTAGGATTGTTGGGGTTGGCAATGTAAAATATGTGTGGCTTCTGTTCTTGTATATCAAAATAGGCTCGCTCGATATCCAGTTCAAAATCAGCATCCGTCTTTATATAGGAAATCTCGGTGCCCGTGATGGCGCTGATCTTCGGTGCCATCGCATAGGTGGGGTATATGCTAATTGCCCTTCGCCCTACACCACCATATGCTAAAAACGCACACTGGATCACCTCATTCGATCCGCTTCCAAGCAATATCTCACTTATCTTGACGCTTAACCATTCGGATATCGCCTTCTTTAAGGAAGAACACGAGGGATCAGGATACCTCGAAAAATTCAGTTCGGTGATCTCCGCGTTGATTTCAGCCTTAATCATATCAGGCAGCTCCCATGGACTTTCGTTGGCATTTAGTTTTATCTTTGACGTAAGCAACGGGAGTCTGTAAGCCGAGATTTCTTTTAAATTGGGTCTTGGTTCTACCAACTTTATTCCTCTTTCTCCAGTCTTACTTCAATTGCCCTTTTGTGAGCCATAAGACCTTCAAACTCGGCAAGATGCATGGCTGAGCTGCTCTCCTTTTCAAAACTCTTCCTGGAGTAGCTTAAAAAGCCGATCTTCTTGACGTAGTCGTCCAGGTTCAGCATCGACTGAAACCTTGCCGACCTGTTCGTTGGAAGGACGTGATTCGTGCCAGCGGTATAATCCCCCATTACCACGGGTGTATATGCACCAAGAAAGGCCGCACCTGCGTTTGTGACCCTCGAAAAGATGTCAAAAGGATTATCAGAAAATATCTCAAGGTGCTCAGGCGCTATTATATTTATCGCATTTATAACCTCCCACCTGTTGGGAAGAACTAGTATTATCCCATAATCATTTAATGACTGTTTTGCTATACTATCAGTGAACTCTCCGCTCAAAAAATTTTCCAGCTCCTCCGCGACCCTCTGCGCCATCTCCTCCTTGCGCGTGATGAAAATCGATTGCGCAAGCGGGTCATGCTCCGACTGAGCTATCATATCAATTGCGGCAAACCTGGCAAGCTTCGGATCGTTCCCACATATAAGCACCTCGCTCGGACCAGCCAGCATATCAATACCGACGTCCCCGTAAACGAGCTTCTTAGCTGCGTTGACATAGACATTCCCGGGTCCGAATATTTTATCCACCTGCCTGATCGTGGCAGTGCCATAGGTCATCGCAGCTATGGCCTGCGCACCACCTATGGCATAGACTTCCCTGACGCCTACCAGATCAAGCGCATAAAGTACTGCGGGGTTGATCCTTCCATTCTCGTTCGGTGGTGAGCACGCAATAATATTTTTTACACCAGCCACCCTGCCCGGTACTACGTTCATCAAAACAGACGACGGATAGGCAAACCGACCGCCAGGGATATACACACCTATGGTCTCGATGGGAACTAAGTGCTGGCCGTAAAAAACCCCATCCCGCACGAAATCTGACCAGCTCTTCTGCATCTGATTTTCATGAAATTTAGTTATGTTCTCCATTGCGACCTGCAGGCTTTTTTTGACATCAAGACTGACGCTATCCTTCGCTGAAACAATATCATCTTCACTAACCTTTATTCTGAAATCATCGACTGAGACTCTATCAAACTTCCTGGTCAGGCGGATAAGCGCTTCGTCTCCGTTATCCCTTACATCCTCGATTATCTCCAGTACTTCCTTCTCAACCTTTCTATGTTCAGCCTTCCTTTTTTCAATGATGATCTTTCTGACTTCATCCGAGCTCTCACATCTAATGATCCTTATCATCCTTGACCTCCTGATAAAGCTTTAAAAATTCTACTGATCACGAAGTCCAACTCCTTGAACCTTAATTTATAGCTAACCTGATTTGCGATTAACCTTGCCGTCGCGCCTGCTATCCTGTCCACGACTTCAAGGTTATTTTCCTTTAGCGTCCTTCCCGTTGCAGTAATATCCACAATCTGTTCCGCGAGATCAAGTATTGGCGCCAGCTCCACAGAACCGTAAAGCTTTATGATCTCAACCTGCATACCCATGTGATCATAGTACTCCTTTGTCACGTTCGGATACTTGGTCGCCACCCTCAGATACCCAAGCCTATCATACTTCGACCTCACGAGATCAGCACACCCGGTGATCTGGGCTACTACAAAATCGCAACTCCCATAACCGAGATCAGCAAGTTCATAGACGGTGCTTTTCTGCTCCATTAAAACGTCTTTACCAACGATCCCGATATCTGCAGCCCCATACTCGACATATACCGGGACATCAAACGGCCTTGCGATGATGAAACTAAAACTGTCCTCCGAAGAACCATATATCAGTTTCCTCTCCTCCGGGTCAATATCGGAACGCAAGATACCTGCTTTTTTTAACATCTCAACAGAGGGAAGTAAGAGATATCCCTTAGGAACTGCTATCTTCAATGACATTTAAAACTTCCTTAAAATCAGGTGTAACTTTAACTTCCATTTGCTTACCCTGCAAAGTGAAATAAATCTTTGCAGTATCTCCACCCAGGACTATTTCGAAATCAGCATCTTTCTTTTCCTTCCCCTCTAAAACCGCTTCCGCGTCAAAACCTCTGCTGCGGAGGCATATCCCAAGGTTAATGGCAAGGATGAAATTCCCATCTTCGGACATGATAGATATCTTGATCGGCTTTCGCGAGCGCTTGGCCGTGCCGATGTTCAGTTCGTGTATGATATCCACATCAATGGCGAAACCGACAGCCCTGGAGTCAATGCCAAAATAGGACATCAGGTTATCGTAGCGGCCTCCTCCGCAGATCGGCACACCGGAGCCAAGGGCATAACCCTCAAAAACCAGGCCGGTGTAATAATCAAATGACCTGACGATACCAAGATCGATAAATATTCTGTCACCATACCCGCTTTTTTCCAGCTCCTTGTAAACATGATCAAGTTTGTCGAGCCCGGACTTATATTTGTCAGAACCAAACAACGAACTGGCTTCTATTATTACCTCATCATTTCCCTTGAGTGATATTAACTCAAGCAAGCTCTGCCTCTTCTTTTCGGGAAGCTGCCTCGAGACGTCAACCAGGTTTTTTAATAGCAGCGATTTTTTTAGCTTCTTTGCCATCTCCAGATCGCCAAATGTCTCCTCCAGCGCGCTGTCTATGACATCGATATGGCCAAGTCCTATCTGATATCCGTTCAGCATTACTTCATTTAACAAATTTATCAACAGCGCAACAGCTTCAAAATCCGACTTCAGCGAGCCCGAACCGACGATCTCAACCCCTGCCTGAAGCCGCTCTCTGCGCTTTCCCGCAAACTGATTTGCCTTACTGAACACATTTGCCATGTAAAAAAGGCGCAGCGGGAAATCCCCTTGTGAAAATCGCATCGCTGCCATCCTGGCAATCGGAGCAGTCAACTCCATCCTGAGTCCCAATACCTGTCCATCATCATCGAAAAACCTGATCATAGATTCCTTGCGACTTTCTCCTATACCACGGCTGACGAAATCAAAGTACTCGATCGTGGGAGTGATAACCTCGCCATATCCCCATTTAAGCGCTATTTTCCTTATCTTTTCCTCAATTTTCCTTCGCATGCTAACCTCTCGCGGAAGCATATCACGCACGCCAGCCGGTATTGAGATCGATCTGTTGTTGTTCATAATCTTATTCATTAATTTAATAATTTAATTAGTTAAAGTGATAACGAGTTAGCATACTAAACTATTTCAACCAAGATGTCAATATGTTTTTTTATCCACGAATAGATCTCTAAGATATATATATCGACGTACCAGGCCCCAACAGACTCTTTATCTCAGAGCATAACAAGTCATTTACCTCCACCCTGAATTCATCTTGGAGCCTGAACGTAACATGACTGTCACCTGATGGTACAATCAGGTTCACATATGCCTTACCAGGATGACTCTTAAGGATCGAATTCAAATGGTTTGAGGTGTCCTCGTCCAGATCGCTCAGCTTTATCCTGATGTTGACATTTTGCTTATCCTTTGAATTCAAATCGACGCCTGATATGGAAGTTGCGACAAATTTGGTTTGATCTTCCTTCACATCAAGCCTGCCGCGCACTGAAATAATCTTATCCTCAACTATTAGCTCCACATTCTCAGCAAGCAAGCTGGGGAACACTATCACATCTATAGACGAGGTCATATCATCTATGGTCACATATCCCATGATCTCGCCCTTTTTCGTCCTTGTATGCTGAACCTTGGACACGATACCTGCTATTGTGCAGAGCGTCCCATCAGGTTGGTCTTCAAGTTCTTCTATGGTCATATCACAGTGCATCCTCAGGTTTTCGACGATTCCCTCAAGCGGGTGTTCTGATACGTAAAAACCAAGCATCTCCTTCTCATAGGCTAAGAACTCCTCACGCGAGAACTCCTCGTCTATGACGTTTTCCCCTTTCCGGATTGCAAAGTCCTCCTGCGGCGCCGCGAACAGTGAGAACTGCCCCGCCTGGGCATCCTTCTTAATCTTTTCACATGCTGTGATTATTTCCTCAAAGTTATTTAAGAGATATTTTCGGGTTCTCCCAAAAGAGTCAAAAGCACCTGCCTTGACAAGGCTTTCAATTACCCTTTTATTCAAAACAGTTGAGTCAAGGCGTTTGCAGAAATCGTAAAATGAGCTGTATTGCCCGCCCCTCTGACGTTCCGCTACTATGCTTGCAACAACGCTTTCGCCGACATTTCGTATTGCACCTAATCCAAAACGAATTTTGTCCCCAACGACCGTAAAGTCGCCGTAACTCTCATTCACGTCAGGAGGCAATATATCGATGCTCATGCGCTTGGATTCGAATAGGTACTGCACAACCTTCTCCTGGTTCCTCATCCTCTCAGTGAGCTCCGCAGCAAGAAATTCCACAGGATAGTGCGCCTTTAAATATGCGGTCTGAAAGGAGATCCTTGCATATGCCGCGCTGTGCGATTTATTAAACCCGTATTCTCCGAAATTGTTAATGAGGTCAAAAACCTTTTTTGCAGCCTGTTCAGAGTAACCGTTAGCAATGACGCCATTTATGAACTTCTCCCGCAGATGGGCTAAAAGCTCCCGCTTCTTCTTGCTGATAGCAGCACGGAAATCGTCAGCCTCTGACATGGTGAATCCCGCCATGCTCATGGCGATCATCATGATCTGTTCCTGGTACACCATTATCCCGTAGGTCTCTTTAAGTATCGGTTTAAGCGATGGATCGAGATAGGTTATTGGCTTCTTGCCGTGCTTTGCTGCAACGAAGTCACTAACGAGTCCACTCTGCAGGGGACCGGGCCTGTAAAGAGCCAGCAATGCTATTATATCCTCAAAACACGTCGGCCTGAGCTCTACAAGGAGCTGTCGCATGCCGGCTCGCTCCAGCTGAAATACCCCAAGCGTATCGCCTCTCCTGAGCAGCTGGAAGGTGGCTTCATCGGAAAGATCGATTTTATCTAAATCCAGATCCTCACTGCGAGTCCTTTTGATTATCTTAAGGGTCTTATCTATTACAGTTAACGTGGTCAATCCGAGGATGTCCATTTTGAGCAGGCCGATCTTCTGTACATCAATCATATTATACTGAGTTACTATCTCCGGCTCGGATTTTCGCTGCAGCGGAGTGTAATTAGTCAGATCGTCTGCGGAGATCACCACACCAGCAGCATGTATGGAATCCTGTCTCGCAAGACCTTCGAGTTTCATCGCGGTATCAAGGATCTTTTTTGAATCCGGGTTGTTCTTGTACTCCAACCTGAGCTGCTCGGACATCTCTATCGCCTTGCTAATGCTGACGTAATCACTCGGGTTAACAGGTATCAGCTTGGCGAGCTTATCGCCAACTGCATACGAATAACCGAAAACCCTTGCTGCATCGCGCGTGGCAGCCCTTGCAGCCATCGTGCCGAAAGTTATGATCTGGGCAACCTTGTTCTCGCCATATTTCTCCGAAATATATTTTATGATCTCGTCCCTCCTCTCGGGTGGGAAATCGATATCTATATCAGGTAGACTTTTTCGCTCCGGGTTCAGAAACCTTTCAAAGAGAAGTCCGTACTCCAGCGGGTTGATGTTCGTAATATCCAGCACATAAGACAGGAGGCTGCCTGCTGCGGAACCTCTACCAGGACCAACCCTTATATCGTGATTCCTGGCATACTTTATCAGATCCCAGATTATCAGGAAGTACCCTGCATAACCCATTTTTTTGATGACATCAAGTTCATATCTCAGCCTCTCAACGACCTTCTCATCAGCATTTGGAAACTTCTTCGGGAGGTTATCAAATGCTATTTTATATAGATATGAGTCCAGGTCATAGCCCTCGGGAACCTTGTAATAAGGAAGCAGGTTTTGACCAAGCGGTATCTCAAGATTGCACATCTCCGCAACCTTCAACGTGTTTTCAAGCGCAACAGGACAGTCCTTGAATACTGCGTTCATCTCCTCTTTATTCTTGAAATAAAACTGGTCAGAATTGAAATGAAGGCGGTTCTCATCCGAAACCTGAGTTCCCGTCTGTATGCACAACAGAACGTCGTGAGCGGCATGGTCTTCCTTGTCGAGATAGTGTACATCATTGGTTGCTACAAGCCCAACTCCGGTCTCCTCTGACATCTTAAGCAGACCAGCATTAACCTTATCCTGATCCTCAAGTCCCTGGTTCTGTATTTCCAAAAAGAAGTTCTCTTTACCAAAGATATCCAGGTACTGACTTAAAGTTACCCTGGCATTATCATATCTATCCAATGCCAGCATCTTGGGGATCTTTCCAGAAAGACAAGCAGAAAGAGCTATCAAGCCGCTGCTGTGTGCCGCTAAGACCTCATTGTCCAACCTGGGACGATAGTAGAAACCTTCAAGGTAACCTATGGATACAATCTTCATTAAATTCTGATAGCCGGTCAGGTCCTTTGCCAAAAGCAGAAGGTGGTGCAGCTTCTCGTCTTTTGAGGTCCTCTCAACCCTGCTCCTCGGAGCGAGGTACACTTCACATCCGACTATCGGCTTTATTTCCATATTCTTGCAGGTTGTATAGAACTCGATGATGCCGTACATCGCTCCATGATCAGTCAGCGCGATTGCGCTCATGCCGTACTCCCTGGCTCGCGTTACAAGCTCAGGAATCCTTATGGAGCCATCGAGCAGCGAAAATTCAGAATGAGTATGAAGATGAACGAAATCAGCGATCATATCTGCCTTTATAGGCTATTCTACCTTTTTAGCTTTCATTCGTTCAAGGACCAATTTATAACCGTCAGCCCCAAAGTTCAAGCATCGTTTAACCCTGCTGATCGTTGCGGTGCTTGCGCCGATTATCTTTGATGTATCAGAATACTTCGCCCCTTCGTTCAGCATACGTGCTACTGCAAGCCTCTGTGCTATGGACTTGATCTCCTTTACGGTGCAGATGTCCTCAAAAAACCTATAGCATTCATCCACTTTTCTTAATAGAAGGATTGCTTCAAAAAGTTGATCTACCTCTTTGTCTCTTATCCTGGGATCAACTGGCATAAATACCCCTCCTTAAAATTTATTCATGCTTATTTATATTTTGCGTCCTCATAAAACCGAGCTTGATGCTATCCTCGAGAGCATCCCAGCTTGCTTCGATTATATTCTCAGAAACACCTATCGTGCTCCAGGTGGCCTTGCCGTCAGTTGAGTCGATGAGCACCCTGACGACCGCTCCGGTGCCCTTCTTGGAGTCTATAACCCTGACCTTGAAATCGGTCAACCGTATAGATTTGATATTTGGATAACACTGAATTATCGCATTGCGAAGGGCGTGGTCAAGCGCATTGACCGGTCCATTACCCTCTGCAGTCGAGATAATCCGATTCTTGCCGATATGTAGTTTTATGGTTGCCTCTGTCTCGACCCTTCCATCTTCCTTCTTCTCCATGATCACGCGGAAACTCTCAAGTTTGAAGAATTCCTTCCATGCTCCGGTTTTTTCCATTAAAAGCAGCTCGAATGAGCCGTCAGCAGCCTCAAAATGATAGCCATGATGCTCAAGGTCAACGATCAGCCGCAAGAGCTCATCTACCCTTTCTTTATCTCCCGAAAGGTCAACACCAAACTCGCTCGCCTTTTTTATTATCGTCCTGCGGCCTGCCAGCTCCGAGACGACAATGCGCTGCCTGTTACCAACAGATTCCGGTCTTATATGTTCAAACGTGCGCGAGTCCTTGCTGATTGCGCTAACATGCATCCCGCCCTTGTGCGCAAACGCGCTCTGTCCGACAAACGGCTGATGAGGATCTGGGATGACGTTGGCAACCTCGCTCACAAAATGAGAAAGCGCGGTAAGACTTTTCAACTTTTCAACATCAATACACTCTACATCAGCCTTCAGCACGAGGTTTGGGATTACTGCGCATAAATCTGCATTACCACATCGTTCACCGTAACCGTTTATCGTCCCCTGCACCATATCTGCGCCCAGCATGACCGCATCGATCGACTGCGCAACGGCACATCCCGAATCGTTATGCGCATGTATGCCAACCCTTACCTTCAGCTGCGGAAGCACCTTTTTGATGATCTCTGATGTCTCAAAAGGCAGGCATCCGCCGTTTGTATCACACAGTGATATCCAGTCAGCACCACCCTCCTGCGCAGCAAGTATCGTCTTCATTGCATACTCCGGGTTTACCTTACAGGCATCGAAGAAGTGCTCGGCGTCATATATAACCTCGGGGTAGTGTGCCTTAATAAATCTGACTGATTCAAAAATTATGTCTAAATTCTCCTCAAGCGTTGTCTCAAGCACCTTTTCTACGTGAAAATCCCAGCTCTTGCCGACTATGCAGACCGCATCTGCTTTTGAGTTCACCAAAGCAATGAGGTTTGAGTCTTCATCAGCCTTTTTGTTTTTGTGGCGTGTGCTCCCAAAAGCGACTATCTTTGAATCACCAAAGTCCTCCTTTGCCGCACGCCTGAACAGCTCCGCATCCTTGGGATTAGAATATGGAAATCCAAGCTCGATGTAATGAATACCGAACTCAGCAAGCTTTAATGCTATCCTTAACTTGTCTTCCAGTGAGAAGGAGATATTCTCCATCTGCGAACCATCTCTTAAAGTAGTATCAAAAATCTTTATCTCTCTCAATTTACCATCAACCCGTGCCTGATAAAAACAATTTTCATATATTTTTAATTATCTCATCAGTCATCTCATCGGTGCTGAGAAGTTTTGTGCCGTCCTGATATATATCTTTCGTCCTGAACCCTGATGATATAGCTACAGCCACTGCATCCTCAATCCTGTTCGCAAACTCAGGCATATTCAGGCTAAACCTCAGCAACATCGCAGCAGATAGAATGGACGCAATCGGATTTGCGATCTTTTTCCCCGCGATATCAGGAGCCGATCCATGAATCGGTTCGTACATGCCAAACATGTTTTCATTAACCGATGCCGATGGCAGCATCCCGATCGAGCCAGTGAGCATTGCACACTCATCGCTTAAAATATCACCAAACATATTCGAGGTTAAGATCACGTCAAACTGCCGTGGGTTTAAGATCAACTGCATCGATGCGTTGTCAACATAAAGATGATTGAGGCTCACATCCTGATAATCCTCATGAATCTCCATGACTCGTTCCCTCCAGAGCCTTGATGACTCAAGGACGTTTGCCTTATCAACGGAAGTAACCTTTTTACTCCGCAATCTCGCTACCTCGAACGCAAGCCTGGCAATCCTGTCAATCTCAAAATCCGCATAAATCATGGTATCATAAGCCACCTGTTTGCCGTCCTTCACGATCCGCTCCCTTTTCCCGAAATACACATCACCGGTAAGCTCGCGCATCACCATTATGTCAACACCTCTAATGACATCCTCTTTAATCGTCGAGGCACCGATTAACCCATCAAAGAGCTTGACTGGCCTCAGGTTTGCGAAAAGTCCGAGCTCCTTGCGAAGTGCAAGCAGCCCCTGCTCAGGCCTTGGTTTTTGTGGATCAGTAGTCTCCCAATTGGGACCACCGACCGCACCCAGTATCACGGCATCGCAAGATCTGCAGAGTCCCAGCGTCTCCTGCTTGAGCGGGATCCCGAACTTATCAATAGCAGCGCCCCCGACATCGTCATATAAATATTCAAAAACCAGATTCCATTTTTTTGCAACAGTGTCAAGCACCTTTACAGCACCGGCAGTTACCTCTGGCCCGATCCCGTCTCCAGAAAGAACAGCTATCCTATACCTTTTCACTTAACTCCTTTTTTACCATGCTCTTATATCCACCCGCACTGATAATTTTCACCATGAAGTCAGGATACGAGTTAAATGCATACTCCTTACCCTTGGTTAAGTCATTTATATATCCGCCTTTAAGATCGACTTCCAGTTCATCGCCGTCATCAATTTCAGACACTGCTTCAGGTGCAACAAGCAGTGGAAGCCCGACATTTATGGCGTTCCTGAAAAATATTCTTGCAAATGATTTTGCTATGACAGCAGATACGCCGCTTTGCTTTATGGCGATCGGGGCATGTTCCCTGGACGAACCGCAGCCGAAATTCTCCAGTGCAACTATGAAATCCCCGCTCTTCATCCTCGTCTTGAATTCCGGATCGATATCCTCCATGCAATGGCTTGCCAGCTCATCTGGATCAGAAACGTTAAGATAACGCGCAGGGATTATCACATCTGTATCCACATTCTTCCCGAACTTGTGAGCTTTCCCTCTTAACATCAGTTCATCACCTCTTCGGGATGGGCAATCCTGCCCATAACAGCCGTTGCCGCAGCAACCGCTGGACTTGCTAAATAAACTTCGCTCCCCGAATGTCCCATCCTGCCGACAAAGTTTCTGTTCGTAGTTGAGAGGGCGCGTTCCCCTTTTGCCAGGATTCCCATATGTCCACCAAGACATGGGCCGCAGGTCGGCGTGCTGACCACCCCTCCAGCCATGACAAAGGTTTCAAGCAGTCCCTCCCTCAGCGCCTGTAAATAGATTGACTGCGTCGCCGGTATTACAATCAGGCGCATCCCTTTTTTTATCCTTCTATTGTTTAAAATGGATGCTGCCATCCTTAGATCTGAAAGTCTACCGTTTGTACAGGAGCCTATTACAACCTGATCTATGTTTACATCCGTCGATTCGCTGACCTTCCTTACATTCGAAGGAAGGTGAGGAAACGAAACAAGTGGCTCCAGGTCACCCAGGTCGATCTCATGAACTGACTCATAGTCAGCATCTTCATCGCTGTGATACATCTTATATGAGCGCTTTGCTCTCTGACTGATGTACTCAAAGGTCACATCGTCGGGGGTAAAAATCCCATTCTTGGCACCAGCCTCTATTGACATATTTGCCACAGTAAGCCTGCCGTCCATGTCGATGTTCTTCACTCCTTCGCCGCCGAACTCCATCGCTTTATACAGAGCGCCATCGACTCCAATCATACCGATTATATGAAGAATAAGATCCTTCGCACCAACCCATTTCTTGAAACTGCCCTCCAGTCTGAAGAGCATAGATTTGGGAACCTTGAACCATAACTCACCCTTGCCCATGGCAATAGCGGCATCAGTGCTGCCGATTCCCGTGGAGAAAGCACCAAGCGCCCCGTAGGTGCACGTGTGCGAATCAGCACCAACCACGAGATCACCCGGAAGCACAAGGCCCAGCTCGGGCAGCAGTGCGTGCTCAATCCCCATCTCCCCAACCTCAAAGTAGTTCTCTATCTCGTAGTCCCTGGCAAAATTTCGTAAGTCAAGGCACTGTTCGGCTGATTTTATGTCCTTGTTCGGTGTGAAATGATCAGGCACAAGGACGACCTTGCTTCTGTCAAATACCTTATTAAACCCAATCTCCCTGAACTCCCTTATTGAAATTGGCGCAGTTATATCGTTTGCAAGGACAAGGTCCAACTTAGCCGTTACAAAATCGCCGGCTTTAACCGATTTTCCTTTGCAGTGGGCAAAAAATATCTTTTCGGTTATTGTCATGCCCATTTTATTAATCTTTAACAAGTCCTGGGATCATCTCAATTCCTTTGTTCAGGGCGTTGATGTATGCCTTTATGCTTGCCTCTATCACATCGGTGCTCACTCCTCTTCCGACCACCGATAGACCGTTGATCTCCAGCACAATACTGACCTCTCCAAGAGCATCCTTGCCGCCAGTCACGGCATCGATCGAATAACTTGTAAGTTTGGTCTTGATCCCTGTTATAGAATCGATCGCACGATATGCAGCATCGATCGGGCCATCACCCCAGGCTGCCCCGTCGAGGCTCTTGCCGCCCTTCTTTATCCCTACGGTAGCAGTTGGTCTGAGATTGTTTCCACTCATTACCTGGTAGTAGTTAAGGTGAAATAACTCTTTAGGTTGAACGATCTGGCCCGAGACTATCGCCTCCAGGTCCTTATCGTTTATCTCGCCCTTCCTGTCAGCAAGCTCTTTGAACAGGATAAACGCCTTTCCTAACTGCTCGTCGCTCAGCGAGAAGCCCAGTTTCTGAAGGCGATCTATGAATGCATGCCTGCCGGAGTGTTTTCCAAGCACTATCTTTGATTCATGAAACCCCAACTTGCTGGGATCCATGATCTCATATGTAGTTCTCTCCTTGAGTATGCCATCCTGGTGAATGCCTGACTCATGAGCAAAGGCATTCCTTCCCACGATTGCCTTGTTTGGCTGGATTGGATATCCAGTTAAAGTGCTAACCAGGCTGCTCGTCCTGGCCAGCTCGGACAATTCAAGCGCAGTCTTCGCTTTGAACATATCACATCTAGTGTCAAGTATCATGGCTACCTCTTCAAGAGCGGCATTACCCGCCCTCTCGCCAATGCCATTTACTGAACACTCCACCTGCGTCGCCCCATTCAGTATTGCCTCTATCGAATTTGCAACCGCCAGTCCCAGATCATTGTGACAGTGGACACTTATGATGACATTATTATCCGTGCAAATCTCATCTCTTATCGTGCGAATCAGCCTACCATACTCAGCAGGAACAGAGTAACCCACCGTATCCGGTATATTCAAGATCGTGGCTCCCTCTTTAACGGCAATTGCCAGAACCTCCAGCAGGAAGTCAACATCACTCCTGGTAGCATCCATTGTAGAAAACTCAATCTCATCACACAGACTCCTTGCCAGCATAACAGCTTTTTTGGCCATCTCCTTGACCTGCTCCCTATCCTTCATCATTTGATATTTGATATGAATATCAGATGTCGAGATAAATGTATGAATACGCGGTTTCTCAGCAGGCTCGAGCGCTTCCCATGCTCGTCTTATATCTGCATCAAGGGCACGAGCGAGTGCTGCCACCTTTATGCCGGTCAGCCTGCTTGAGATCTCCCTCACGCTGTCAAAATCGCCCTGAGAGGATATGGGAAATCCCGCCTCTATCACATCAACATTGAGCCGCTTCAGTTGCATGGCAATCTGAAGCTTCTCAGCAGCGTTAAGCTTGATCCTGGGCGCCTGTTCGCCGTCCCTTAACGTTGTATCAAAAATGTCAATTTTCCTTATCTGTTCGTTCACCTCTTCACGCTCCTATTGAACAAGCAACCTACAACACACAAACATCCATGAAGGTATCAGTTCCATCTAAATGACAGCAATCGTTTAATAGGGCAATCTCTCTTCGCCCGTTATCATGAAGCACAAGCAGGCTTAAACCACCGTTGTCAAGGCTGAAATTCCAGAATTTTGATAGATCCATCCCCATGAAATCGATCATGAAGACTTTCCCGAAGCCGTTATGCGAGCTAACAAGGATCCGCTCATAGGGGGATCTAACTATGACCCTATTGAAAAAATCACTGGCCCTCTTCCTCACACCCTTCCAGGATTCGCCATCAGGAGCCTTGAAATCCGCGGGGTTTTTAAGCCATTGTTCAAACTCAAGAGGATACTCTCTTTTTATATCCTCCCTGCTTAAACTCTCCCATCTTCCCAGCAAAATCTCCTTGAGGTCATCATCGAAATTGATTTCAACCTTGATCACTTTCTTAACTTCTTCTGAAGTCTGTCGCGCTCTTTTCAACGTGCTTGAATATATTACCTGTATATTCTCCTTTTTCAAACGTTGTGCAAGACTACGAGCCTGGTCAAATCCACGATTGCTCAGTGAGGATTCCTTCTGCCCCTGAACTAATTCCTCCCTGTTCCAATCAGTCTCTCCATGTCTAATAAAAAAGATTTGCTTTGGGCTCAAAGTTTAATAAAGACAGCCTCCTTAATATTGGCATTGACCTTGATCTCCTCAAGCACTTCTGGAGATATTGACTGGTCAACATTTATGCCATTCAGCGCCACTCCGCCTTTTTCTGTCCTGCTGACCTGCATATTGGCAATATTTATCTTGTGCTTTCCAAGTATGGTACCTATGGTGCCAATCACGCCAGGAACGTCTTTATATTTGAAGAAGGCCATATGCTCGGTTGGTACAAGATCGAGCTCGAATCCATCGATGCTGACGAACTTCTGTTGATTATTTTTGCCCATCAAAGTACCCGAAACGCTGAACTCCTTTGAATTATATTTTCCCTTCAGAACTATCAGGCTCACGTAGTCCTTTGATTCACTGCTCTTAAGTTCACGAACCTTAATGCCCCTCTCTTTTGCGACAAAAGGAGCGTTGACCAGGTTCACTGAATCCTCAAATCTCTCAAGTAATCCCTTTAACACAATAGTGGTAAGAAGACGGGTATCATGGCCAGCGATATTTCCGTAGTATTCAACATCAAAGTTGTTCAGGTTGCCCGGAAATAGCGAGATGAAAAGTTTTCCGAGGTTTTCTCCAAGCGGCATGAACGGCTTTAATTCCTCCATGGATTCCTGACTTACCTGCGGAATGTTCACGGCAGTTGAAACGCTCTGCCCGAGCAGCGCTGCCCTGACCTGTTCAGCTATCTGAATCCCTGCTTTATCCTGTGCCTCAACAGTCGAAGCACCAAGATGTGGTGTGCACACGACATTTGGCAGTGCAAACAGTGGGCTATCGGTACAGGGTTCAATCTCATAGACGTCGAGACCCGCCCCACCGACCTGTCCACTCTTGAGTGCCGCCTCAAGCGCCTTTTCGTCAATGATCGTGCCTCTGGCCGTATTGATGATGAGCACACCTTTCTTCATCCTGTAAAAGGCTTTTTCATCTATCAGATGATGGGTATCTTTGTTCTTCGGCAGATGAATGGAAATTATGTCAGCCTGCTTGTAAATATCATTCAGCGAATTTGCTCTATCCACACCAAGGTTAGAGAACCGGTCATCCGAGACAAAGGGGTCATAGGCCATCACCTTCATTCCAAGACCCAGTGCTCTTTGGGCAACAAGCGTACCTATCCTCCCGAGGCCAAGTACCCCAAGCGTCTTGCCGTATATTTCTATACCTTTAAATTTGGAGCGCTCCCATTTCCCTGATTTCAGCGAAGTACATGCCTCCGGAGTTCGGCGGCATAAAGCGAACATGAGTGCAATTGCCTGTTCTGCGGCAGATATTATGTTGCTCTGCGGTGCGTTGGCTACGATTATGCCCTTCTTATTTGCTGCATTGACATCGACATTGTCCACCCCGATACCTGCACGCCCGATTATTTTCAACCTGTCCGCCTTTTCAATCACATCCGAGGTAACAGTCGTCGCACTCCTTATGATGAGGGCATCGTATTTGCCTATTATGTCAAGAAATTCCTCCTGACTTATCTTAGTAAGAACATCCACATCGAAGTCCTTTTTCAGAACCTCTACGGCATTTTCGGCTATATCATCTTTTACAAGTACTTTCATACTATCCACTTTTCTCTCTTTAAAGAGTAAACACCTCCTCCGCTGCCTTAATACCGCTGCCCAGTTCAAATTTATACCCAAGTTTCTTCAGGGTCATTTCAAGCGCAGCAATAGTGAGTATGATGTCGAGCTTTTCAAAATAACCGCAGTGGCCAATCCTGAATATCTTCCCTTCCAGCTTTCCCTGCCCACCAACAAGGGTAACCCCGAAGTCCTCGCGCATACCCTTTATTACCTTACCTGCCTCTATTCCTTCAGGTGGAAGTATCGGGGTCACTGAGTTTGAAGCTACCTTCTCATCGCACAGCAGTTTAAGCCCGAGTGCTTTTACGGCTGCACGGCTCGCTTTAGCAAGCATCGCATGACGAGCGAATAAATTCTCCAGCCCATCATCCATGATCATCTGCAGCGAAGAGGACAGCTGGACCAACAGCGTGATAGCAGGAGTAAAGGGCGTCTGCGGTGAATCGTTTTCGAGCATTTTTCGAGCAGCTTTATAGTCAAAATAGAATTTCGGAAGCTTTGATTCCTCGACCATCTTCCATGCCCTATCGCTTATGGACACGAAAGATATACCAGGAGGCGTCATGAGCGCTTTTTGTGAACCAGCGACCACGACATCTACTCCCCACTCATCGGTCTTTAAATCCGAAGCCCCAAGGCCGCTTATGGCGTCAACTATCAGGGCCGTATTATGCGAATTGGTAATCCTTGCGATCTCTTTAATATCATTATTCACACCCGTTGATGTCTCTGAATGAGTTACCATCACACCCTTTATCGATGGATCCTTATCAAGCTCTCTTTCAACATCAGCAGGCACTGCGGCCGTACCCCATTCGTATTCAAGCTTTACGACATCAAGGCCATAGTTGTTCGAAATTTTCGCAAATCTTTCACCAAAGTTTCCTGTTGAAATCACAAGAACGCGATCACCAGGGCTAAACAGGTTCACAACGGCGGATTCCATAGCCCCAGTTCCAGAAGAATTTATGATCAAAACGGTATTTTTAGTTTGAAGCACCCATTTAAGCTTTTCGGTCACATCGAGCAAAAGCTTGGTGAAAGCCGGCGCACGGTGATGGATAACATCCTTTGCTCCAGCCAACAAAACATCGGTTGGGACAGGCGTCGGTCCTGGCGTCATCAGGTAACTCTTCTTCATATATCCTCCTGTTGTATTGGCTATTATTTAATTTATTTGTTGCCCCTGCTTATGGCAACCTTTCCGGCACGCGCCAACTCAAGGATACCGTATGGGGACAACAGCTCAATTATCGCATTGATCTTGTCCTCGGTACCGGTTATCTCCACAACCAGGCTCTTAAGGCTCACATCAACTATCTTCGCGCGGAAAATATCAGCAATCTCAATGATCTCAGGTCTGTAGTTTGGCGCTGTATTTACCTTTATCAGCGCAAGCTCACGGTCCAGGCAGACAGCCGGATCCAGATCCTGAATCTTTATCACATTTATCAATTTATAGAGCTGTTTTGTGATCTGTTCTATTGACTTATCCTCAACGCTCACTACTATCGTCATCCTTGAAATAGTGGGGTTCTCCGTTGGCCCAACGGAAAGGCTGTCGATGTTATAGCCGCGTCGTGAGAAGAGCCCTGATACCTTAGCAAGAACTCCAGGTTTATTTTCAACCAGAACAGAAATCGTATGACGCATTATTCCTCCAGCATATAGTTTATCGCGGAACCCGGTGTTACCATTGGAAACACATTTTCCTCACGTTCGATCCTGAAATCAATGACGGTGACCTGCCCGTTATTAATCGCCTGCTCCAGCACTGGTTTTACCTCCTGCGGCTTTGTAGCTCTCAGCCCAACTGCTCCATACGCCTCTGCCAACTTCACAAAATCCGGGCAGCTCTCCAGGCAGGTATGCGAGTATCGTCTTTTATACAAAAGCTCCTGCCACTGCCTCACCATACCCAGGTAGCCGTTGTTCATAATGGCAACCTTAACGGGAAGGTGATTTATGACAGCAGTTGCAAGCTCCTGTGACACCATCTGAAAACTCCCATCGCCGGCTATATCAAACACTATCTTATCACGTCTTCCGAACTGAGCACCTATCGCAGCAGGGAAACCAAAACCCATGGTGCCAAGCCCCCCGGACGAGATAAAAGTCCTCGGCTTCAGAGCAGTATAATATTGTGCAGCCCACATCTGATTTTGACCTACTTCCGTCGTGACGATGGCATCTCCACCGGTCATTTCAAAGATCTGTTCAATAACGTACTCCGGCTTTATCACATCAGTAAATTTATATTTAAGTGGATACTTTTCCTTCCACTCTGCTATCAGATCAAGCCATACCTTCCTGTCCGGCATTCCCGTCTTCTCTGCAATCTTCAAATACGCAGCAAGAAAAGCGGAGAGCACGTTTTTCGCGTCCCCAACTATGGGCACATCCACCCTGACGTTCTTACCGATCTCCGCAGGATCTATATCTATATGAATTATCCTTGCCTTAGGGGCAAATTCCGATATCTTGCCCGTCACCCTGTCATCAAACCTGACCCCAACGGCTAATATTACATCCGCCTCAGTAAGGGCATAATTAGCATATCTGGTACCGTGCATTCCGGGCATCTGCAGCGACAGCGGACTGTCCTCCGGAAAACAGCCCTTCCCCATTAAAGTTGCTGTAACCGGGATGTTCAACTGGTTTGCCAGGTCTGTCAGCTCTCCGCTGGCATTAGACGAGATGACGCCGCCGCCAGCCATAATCACAGGTCGCTTTGCTTCATAGAGCAGGTTTGCTGCCTGCTTTATCTGCTTCGCATGACCCTTTATGGTGGGTTTATAGCCAGGCAGGCTTACCTCGTCAGAATATTTAAAATCGATCATCATTTTTGATACATCATCCGGGATATCGATGAGTACAGGCCCAGGCCTACCGGACGATGCTATGTAAAATGCTTCCTTTATAATCCTGGGCAAATCCTCAGCATCCTTAACCAGATAATTATGTTTAGTTATCGGAGCAGAAATTCCGGTAGTATCAGCCTCCTGGAATGCGTCAGTTCCGATCACATTTGTTGAGACCTGGCCTGTTATTGCAACAATCGGAATAGAGTCCATATATGCATTTGCGATGCCTGTCATCAGGTTTGTCGAACCCGGGCCGGACGTCGCCAGGCAGACTCCAACCTTCCCTGTTGCCCTTGCATATCCGTCCGCTGCATGCGCAGCACACTGTTCATGGCGCACCAGGATATGTGTCATATCTGAATCGAATAAAGCGTCGTATATCGGGAGCACCCTTCCACCTGGAAAGCCAAAAATGACCTCCACCCCTTCGTTCTTAAACGATTTTATTAATGCCTGTGCACCTGATATCTTACTCAATTATCATCACCTTTTATCTCCAAAATTGCACCCCTGCTCGCAGAGGTGACCATATTCGCATATCGGGCAATGTAACCCGATAGCTCCTTTTTCTTTGGTTTCCATGCCATCCTGCGCCTACTTAATTCCTCATCGCTTACCTTCAGATCGATCCTCTTGCCTGTGATATCAACAGATATGGTATCGCCATCCTCCACAAGTGCGATCGGGCCTCCGACCTGTGCCTCAGGAGAGATGTGACCGATCGAAGCACCTGTCGTCGCCCCAGAAAATCGTCCATCGGTGAGTAATGCTACACTTGCATCAAGTCCCATTCCCTTGACCGTGGATGTAGGAGACAGCATCTCCCGCATCCCCGGACCACCTGATGGACCTTCATATCTGATCACTATTACTTCGCCTTTCTTCACAACACCACCAAGAATTGCATTCACTGCGCTCTCTTCGTCATCAAAGACCCTTGCCCTGCCCTCATGCTGCATCATCTCAGGAAGAACCGCTGATTTCTTAACAACCGCACCATCAGGTGCCAGGTTGCCCTTAAGTATCGCGATCCCGCCCGTTCTGCTAAACGGATCTTCAATGGGTCTTATCACGTTTTTATCATATATTGAATATTTTGTGAAACTTTCTCTTAGTTTATGCCCTGTCACGGTGATCATATCACTATTGATGAGGTCTGCTTTCGCAAGTTCTGCAAGAACTGCCTGCACACCGCCCGCCCTGTAGAAATCGTCTATAAACACATCACCGGCAGGACTCAACCTGCACAGGTTCGGGGTTCCTTCGCTGATCTCATCAATAAGATCAAGCTCAAGCTTTACACCTGCTTCATTTGCTATCGCAAGAAGATGCAATACCGTATTCGTTGAGCAGCCGATGGCCATATCCGTGGCAATCGCATTTTTGATCGAATCTATCGTAACTATATCTCTTGGCCTTATGTCCTTATTCAGCAGTTCCATTACCTGCCTTCCAGCCTGTCTTGCGAGCATTATCCGCCTCGAATAGACCGCAGGAATGGTACCGTTGCCCGGCAGCCCAAGCCCAATTGCCTCCGTCAGGCAGTTCATTGAGTTAGCGGTGAACATCCCCGCACAGGAACCATAGCCTGGGCAAGCCGATCTTTCAAGTTCCTCTAGCTGTTCCTCTGACATCTGCTTTACCTTAACCCTGCCAACCGCCTCATAGACATCAGAATAATCGATCCTTGTTCCCTGGCTCCAGCCCGAAAGCATGGGACCGCCGCTTACAACCACTGCAGGGATGTTCAACCGCAGCGCTGCCATCAGCATTCCTGGTATGATCTTGTCACAGTTGGGTATCAGCACCAGCGCATCAAACCTGTGCGCCATGCACATTACCTCGATGCTATCTGCGATCAGCTCACGACTTGCAAGCGAATATTTCATGCCCTCATGATTCATGGCAATCCCATCACAAACACCTATTGTTGAAAACTCGATTGGCGTACCACCTGCTGCAAGTATCCCCTCCCTCACAGCCTGCGAAATTTTTGACAGGTGAATATGCCCTGGTACTATTTCATTGGCTGAGTTCGCAATCCCTATGATCGGTTTTTGGAAATCCTCCCTGTCAAGACCAAGAGCATAAAGCAGCGCGCGGTGCGGTGCCCTTTCCACTCCCAGTTTGATTTCATCACTTCTCATAACTTTTTATCCTTTCTGCAATTGTAAACGCCATTTCCTTTGTTCCGGCTTTGCCACCCAGATCATAAGTTATATGTTTACCCTCAACTATTACATCTTCCAGCGCTTTTAAAACTTTATCAGCAGCTTCCACCTCGCCAATATATAAAAGCATAAGCTGGGCGGAAAGGATAAGCGCAGTCGGGTTGGCCCTGTTCTGGTCTGCATATTTGGGAGCAGACCCGTGTACAGCTTCAAACACCGCAATATCATCGCCAATATTTGCTCCTGCCGCTACTCCGAGACCACCTATGAGCCCGGCACAGAGGTCAGAAACGATATCACCGTAGAGATTTGGAAGCACCATGACATCGTAGATCTGCGGCTTTATAACCAGCTGCATGCACATGTTATCAACTATCCGATCCTCAAATTCCACCTCCGGATACTGAGTTGAGATGTTTCTCACACTCTCCAGGAAGAGACCGTCACTGAATTTCATAATGTTTGCCTTGTGCACAGCCGTTACTTTCTTCCTGTTATTCTTCACCGCATACTCAAAAGCAAATCGCGCGATCCGCTCAGAAGCTTTTCTTGTTATCCGCTTGATGCTCTCAGCAGTGTCATCATCGACCATCCGCTCAATTCCAGCATACAGATCCTCAGTATTTTCCCTTACTACCACCAGATCAATATCCTTGAACCTGGTCTCCACACCTCTTATCGAAAAGCTCGGCCGAAGACATGCATAAAGATCAAGCTCCTTGCGAAGGGCAACATTCACGCTCCTGAATCCCTGTCCCACCGGAGTGGTGATCGGTCCCTTAATCGCTACCTTATTCTTTCTTATCGACTCCAGCACAAAATCAGGAAGCGGCGTACCGTACTCCTTCATCGTTGCTTCGCCCGCATTTACGGTTTCCCATTTAATATCCGCGCCCGCTGCATCAACTACCATTTGCATCGCCTCGGATATCTCGGGACCGATGCCGTCGCCCGGAATAAGCGTCACTGTTCTTTCATGCATTTATCAGACCTCAAACCATTTATGATTTTTCAGATAATTTACAAGACCGCCCTCCGAAAGTATGCCAAACATCGCTTCAGGTAGCGGTGATATTTTTATGATCATTGGCCTTGTCATGTCCTTTACTTCGCCATTTTTCAAATCTATTCTCAGCTCATCTCCCTCTTCTATGCCGTCAGTGTCGCACTCGATGAGCGGCAAGCCGATGTTTATGGCATTACGGTAAAATATCCTTGCAAAAGATTTTGCGACAACTCCTTTTATGCCAGCGAATTTCAGGGCAAGCGGGGCTTGTTCACGCGACGAGCCACATCCGAAATTCTTCCCCGCGACCATAACATCACGGCCGGTCAGCTCATCATAAAAGTTCGCGCGCACATCCTCCATGATATGTTTTGCAAGCTCATTCATATCAAGAGTTTTGAACTTATACTTGCCTGAAATTATGTAATCTGTATTTATATCATCGCCAAATCTCCTGGCGATGCCTTCTATATAAAACTCCATCACAGGCTCATCTCCCTTGGGTCCTTAATGTAGCCGGAGATCGCAGATGCTGCTGCTGTAGCAGGTGACGACAGATATATCATCGCCTTTGAATTGCCCATCCTTCCCTTGAAATTTCTGTTTGCCGTTGAGACAACCACGTCCCCATCCGACGGTATGCCGGCATGAGTCCCGACACATGGGCCACAGCCTGGAGTTATTATGCTTGCTCCAGCTTCAAGGAGATCACTTATATATCCTGCCTTTAGGGCATCAAGCAGGATCTTCCTCGACGCAGGTCCAACTATGAGCCTCACGCCGCGAGCCACCTTCTTACCTTTTAGTATGCTTGCAGCAACTCCCAAATCCTCAAGCCTGCCGTTAGTGCACGTGCCAATGAAAACCTGATTGACTTTCACCTTACCTATATCCGAAATCCTCGATACCGAATCCACCCTGTGCGGCACAGCGACAAGCGGCTCTATTTCACTAAGATCAATCGAAATCCTGTCATAATAATTTGCGCCCTCATCAGGGAAAATAAAGGCATCTTTGTCAAAGCTGCCCATCCCAAACCATCTGGCTGTTACCCCATCCCCTTCGAAAACGCCAAACTTAGCACCCGCCTCTATTGCCATGTTCGCAACAGTAAACCTGCCGTCCATGCTCAATGCACTCAGATCTCCGCCAAATTCAAGTGACATATAGGTAGCCCCATCAGCACCTAGCTTGCCTATCAAAAACAGCACGAGGTCCTTAGCGAAAACCATATTATTGAACTTCCTGCTTATGTTTATCCTTATCGTCTCGGGTACCTTAAACCACAGCTTACCGGTCATCATTGCCGCAGCCAGATCGGTAGAACCGACACCAGTGGCGAGTGCATTCAGAGCTCCATATGTACAGGTATGTGAATCAGCACCAACTATCAGATCGCCAGACCTGACATGACCCTTCTCGGGGATGAGCTGATGACATATTCCTTCACCGACATCAAAGATCTCGAGTCCCTGCTCAGATGCAAAATCACGCATCATCTTGTGCAATGCCGAGACAGCTTCACTGGGACTTGGCGAGTTATGATCGATCACGAGGGCGATCTTCCGAGGGTCGAAGACCCTCTTTGAGGGTCTCATTTCTTCAAAGGATTTTATGGCAAGCGGCGCCGTACCATCCTGCGCCATGACGAAGTTAACGCTCGAGACCGCTATTTCTCTCGCAAATATTTCCTTCCCAACATGATTAGTAAATATCTTCTCAGCAATTGTCTTATCCAAAACTAATGCTTACCTGCCTTATAGTCCTCGTATATATACATTAGCTCCTTATCAAAAAGTGCCCTTTTCAACTGGACCGAGGTCGAACGAACTATCTTTAGAATCTCTTCAGCATCCTCTTTTGAGAGCGCAATACCATATTCATTGAACTTTGCTATCAAAGAATTTGAACCAGAGTGTTTTCCAATAACCATCTGTCTGGTAAGCCCGACCTCCTCGGGAGAAAAAGCCTCATAGTTTTTCGGGTTCTTTAAGACACCGTCTGCATGAATACCTGATTCATGTGCAAATACGTTCACGCCGACTATGGCTTTCCATACGGGTATATGCCTTGCAGAAGCATTAGCCACATATTCAGACAATTCCCTGAACCTTTCCGTCTTAAAACCAAGGTCTATATCCTCAATGAATTTAAGCGCCATTACAACTTCCTCAAGCGCAGCATTGCCAGCCCTCTCGCCAAGGCCGTTCACGGTTGTATTGATATAAACCGCACCGGCTTTCACCCCGGCAAGCGCATTAGCAGTTGCCATGCCGAAGTCGTTGTGGGTATGCATCTCAATCTCGATATCCACCTCGTCTCTCAGCTTCTTAATCGTCTCATATGTCTTAAAAGGATCGAAAATCCCCAGGGTGTCGCAAAACCGCAGCCTGTCTGCTCCGAAATCCTTTGCCGCCTGCGAGAACCTGACCAGAAATCCAAAATCCGCACGTGATGCATCCTCGGCATTTACGGATACATAAAGGTTGTTCGACTTGGCGAAGTCCACGGACTTCTTGATCGAATCGATCACCCAATCCCTATCCTTCTGGAGTTTATATATTATGTGAATATCAGAAGCCGATATAGAAATAGCGACAGCGTCAACTCCACAGTCGATGGAGTGCTGAATATCCGAGATCACCGCTCGATTCCACGCAAGAATGCTTGCCCTCAGGCCCATCTCCACGATCAAAGCGATGACCTGCTTCTCATCGCCTCCCATAGCCGGAATTCCTACCTCGATCTGGTTTACACCTACCTCATCCAGAATACGTGCAATACGCCTCTTCTCATCGTTAGCAAAGACCACACCAGCCGTCTGCTCCCCGTCTCTTAAAGTGGTGTCGTCAATTAAAATTTTTTGTTTTGAATTTAGCGGTCCTGATTCCATTTTATCTCCGGAAAAGTTGTTTTCTTTAGTGTACTAAAGCGAAAATTGATTTGAAGTATTGTAAACTAAAGAGCTTTTAGAGGCAACAGATTATTCTAAGACTGGTAATTGATGTGATAGCATGTTCTCCCATTCAGATCTGAGTTCACCCCGATACGGAGAGGTTTCTAAAGTAGCAAAGGTGGGCACAGGCACACCCTTGGAATTGCACTTTTCAATTAAAACAGAGCATATCAGTTCCGCCGCAGAATGTATATCCTGACGACGGAATAAATTAACAATATCGTATAAGTCTCAAGGAAACATTTCTTCAGACAAGTTCCACCTTTGAAGACCCAGGAAGCACTCAGATCCTGATCGATCGCTTCCGATACCCCATAGAACCCATCCAATTAAGTAATCTTTTTCAATGATATCTTCACGCAAACCCCAGGCAAATACTAAGTCCCTGATGTCTTCGTATCGAATCATTGTTTTCCCGTTTTTGGTCCAAGTTCAACATTGATGTCAAGATTCCAGCGTCGCACTAGTTTACCTTTCGTTTTTACAGTGGGATCAAGCTTTGAATATCCGGAGCTGATATTGTCTTTGCAGTACATTAATATTTTAGGTGCATTAATTTGAAAAATCTCCAGTATATAACCGAGTCGCTTACAAATCGTTCGATTTTTCAACTGTGATATGTAATTTATAAGTTTTTCATCGTTTCGATGTTCGCTGTTGAAATATTCCGTAACGACCTGCGCTATATGATGCATTCCACCACCAATCGCTGGTTCACTCAAAATGTCAGCAATGGTGCGAGAAGGATTGGATACTTGAACTTTTGTTTGTTGCCTCCAGACATCTACAGTCCCAAAAATTCGTTCCCTGGGAACAACCTTCAGGATAAATTTAGTATCCTGAACTCGCTGTTTGCGGGTGCGGACTCTACGGGTAGTAAAGACAACAATTTCAGAGAATATCTGCTCAGTAAAACCCCAATGTTCACATGCACTCCAGCCACCAATATAGGCTGGTTTAAAAAGAGTAACAGCCACAATCCAGGGATCTTCCCTGCATTCGGAAGGGTGCCGCGCCCCGAGCGGAACTGTGATATATACACCCCTTCGAATACGGCTGAGCCACCCATGCGACGCCCAGTAAGCCAAAAGACGCGTCGCCCTTTGCTGGTTCATTCTTAGGACTCTGGCAGCAATAGAAACAGTGAAAGGCCCTGTCGTCTCACGGTGAAGTTTATCCAGCAGGCGGCGATTCTCTTCTGTAATACCCCCAATTTGTTGCTTTGCGGTATATTGTAATCGCATTAACTTCCACCCCATTGGTATTACTGCGATATTATTATACCATATCTCCCATATTATTCACTGTGCCAAAGCTGTTGTATCAGCCTGCAGTATTTTAAACGCACGTCTCCGACCACCCTATCAGCACCCCACTCTTTCATATTGAAAGGTGGATTGTTTATAATATAATCGGCTTGCAAGTCTCTATGCCTGTCATCAAAAAAGTATTGCCAAGAATAATATCTCCTTAAAGGTCTCGGATAGCCAGATTCATCTTACAAATGTGCCTTGTTTATTTGATCAATCCATACACTACTTTATCTTTTGATCGAACAAATAATATAATGATATCGAACAAGATATAAAGATAGATGATGCCTGAAAAAATTTATCCTAGCATCAATAAAATTTTATTCATCGCCTTAATCTCAGCAGTCAACTTCAATATCGCTGCTTGCAGTGCAAATGACGCTAAAGTAGTGGAGATAACCACATCTCAAAGCACTGCATCAGAAGCCGAGACATCTCAGGCCATTGAAGAAACCAGCGATGAGCAGTCCCCCACTGGAGAAACCGGCTCCGAAAAATCGACAAAAAAGCTCCTGGGCGACCGGGGCTTGAACTTCATTGACGCTGTCAAGTCCGGGGAAGAGTACAAAAACGGCACAAAATCCGATATCTACTTCATTATCTCTGAGAGCCATACAAACTGGAAAAACCTTCAGGTTGTCAGCGTGAAGATTACATCGGCCAGCAGCGCAGAGGTAAAAATAAGAGGAGATAGAAAGGCAGAGGGGATTGATTACACTGGTGATGAAATAACTTTTTGTTTTGTTCTTGAAAACGATGAATGGAAGATTGATTTTTCACAAAAATGATTTATAAGTCGATCTTAAATTATTTATTTCCAATACTTGCATATCTTCTTGGTTCTGTATCTCCTGCAAAGCTGATCGCAAGCAGCAGGAAAATCAGTCTCGAGAAGACAGGTCAGAATCCGGGGACAGCGAGCACATATCGAACTTTTGGATTATGGGCATCAGTGTCAGTTTTAATAATAGATATTGCCAAGGGATTACTCCCTGTAATCGCTGCCAGGCTCCTGAATCTATCCGAGTGGACAGTCATAACTGCTGCAATTCTTGCAGTGGCTGGGCATAACTGGCCGATCTATCACAGGTTTCGCGGCGGCGGAGGACTCGCCACAAGCATACCTGTGATCGCATACCTCCTGCCAATGGAGTTCATAATTGCCTTTCCAATCGCAGTAATCGCAGGCTTTATCAAGCGCTGGATACCATTTGGAGGGATAGTCGGCTTACCCCTTATGGTCGTGCTGGTATTCATATTCAGAGAGCCTCTTCACCTGATCGTATTCGCTTTTGCGCTGTCAATGCTGATTTTGATAAGGCAACTTGGATTCATCAGTAACTATTTCAAGAAAAGGGCCAGCACGGTTAAATTTAAACCAGAGAAATAACTTTCACTGTTCTTTTAATGACTGCTGCAGCATCGAATTAACGATATCAGGATTTGCCCTGCCCCTGCTTTTCTTCATGACCTGGCCAACCAGGAATGCCAGTGCACTGGTCTTGCCGCTCCTGAAGTCCTGCGCTGCTTTCGGATTCTCGCTAATTACTTCATCTATTATCTGTTTAATATCGGATTCATCCGATATCTGCGTAAGCCCCCTGCTCTCAATGATATCAACAGGCGATTCTCCTGATTTAAATATCTCCGTTGCTATCTCTTTGGCGATTTTGCCGCTGATTTTGCCTTGATTTATCAACGTAATCAACTCCGCGAGATTTCGCGGGGTAATCTTGCTCTCATCTATCAATATCGATTTCTCATTTAAAAATGCGCTGACCTCTGAGAAAATCCAGTTATAAACAGACCTGTAATCCGTGCATATGGCGGAGCTCTCCTCGAAAAATTTGCACAGCGCAGGGTTCGACGTCAGCAGTTCTGCCTGATCCTTTGAGAGACCGTAATCTCGCTGATATCTCACAATCCTCTGCTGAGGCAGTTCGCTGATCCTGGATTTAAGCTCCTGTATGTATTCCTCTCTGATGTTCATCGGGACGAGGTCAGGCTCAGGGAAATACCTGTAATCATGAGCATATTCCTTAGACCTTAGCGAACTCGTCCTGCCGGTCCTTGAATCGAAGTGCCTCGTCTCCTGGACCAGCTTATCCCCATGATCAAGAGCACCGATCTGCCTTTTTATCTCGTATTCAAGGCCCTGCTGAAGATATTTGAATGAGTTTATGTTCTTGATCTCGGTCTTTACTCCAAATGCGCTTTCGCCCTTTTTCCTGATCGAGATATTAGCATCGCAGCGCATGGAACCCTCCTCGAGGTTGCAATCCGACACGCCTAGGTATCTGAGAAGGTCACGAAGGGATACCATGAACAGTCTCGCATCCTCAGTGCTGTGTATGTCAGGTTCTGAAACAATCTCCATAAGCGGTATCCCAGCACGGTTAAAGTCAACAAGGCTGTACTCCGCCTCCGTAATGCGGCCGGTATCACCAGGATGAAGCAGCTTTGCTGTGTCCTCCTCCAGGTGAACCCTTGTGATGCCGATTCTTCTGCTTGAATCTCCCTCCAAGTCCAGGTAGCCCTTGCGCGCAAGCGGATAATCGTACTGTGATATCTGATAGCCCTTTGGAAGATCAGGGTAAAAATAGTTCTTGCGGTGAAACTGGGTAAAGCCGCCGACATTACAGTTAAGTGCCAGACCAACTATCAGCGCGAATTCAACAGCGCTCCTGTTTATCACGGGGAGCGTGCCAGGTAAAGCGAGACAGACAGGACATACCAGCGTATTCGGCTCAGCTCCAAACATGGTGGGGCATCCGCAGAACATCTTTGTCCTGGTCAGCAGCTCAACATGAATCTCAAGCCCTATTACAGGTTCGTAATTCATTTCACAGTCCAGTTCAGCCCCAGCTCCCTTTCCAGCGCGTAAGCAGCATTCAAAATCCTTTCCTCGCTGAAATGCGGCCCGATGATCTGAAAACCGACCGGCAATCCATCGGACTGTCCGCACGGGAGCGAGATCGCGGGCAGCCCTGCCAGGTTAACCGGGATCGTGCAGATATCGGATAGATACATGTTCAACGGGTCATCCACCTTCTCGCCGAGCTTGAATGCAGTTGAAGGTGACGTCGGTGAGACAAGTAAATCATACCTTGAAAAAGCATCACTGAAATCCTTAATTATCAATGTTCTTACCTTCTGCGCCTGCCCGTAGTAAGCATCGTAATAGCCGGCGCTGAGCGCATAGGTCCCGAGCATTATCCTTCGCTTGACCTCTCTGCCAAACCCTTTTGCCCTCGTCCTGCGGTACATCTCCCTTATCCCGCTTGCCCCATCATCCCTGAACCCATACTTGACACCGTCATATCGCGCTAGATTTGAGCTCGCCTCCGCGGGCGCGATCAGATAATAAGCAGGCAGCGCATACTTGATATTGGGCAGCGATGTCTCCTCAACTTTCACACCGATCTTCTCCATCCTCGCAAGCGCAGCCCTGAAAACAGCAAGCACCTGGCCGTCAATACCCTCACCTGACAACTCTTTCGGTACGCCGACTTTTATGCCCTTCACGTCTCTCCTCAGCGATCCAAGGTAATCGACGCTTTCCCTCTTAATAGAGGTTGAATCAAGCAGGTCGTGTCCTGATATTACGCTCAGCAGCAGGGCACAGTCCTCAACCGTCCTCGTCATGGGCCCGATCTGATCCAGCGATGAAGCGAACGCAACAAGTCCGTACCTGGATACAAACCCATAGGTGGGCTTAAGCCCGACAATCCCGCAAAACGACGCAGGCTGCCTTATTGATCCTCCTGTATCCGAGCCAAGCGCAACAGTTGCATGACCTGCTGCCACGGCAGCAGCAGATCCGCCGCTTGAGCCACCAGGCACCCTGGTAATGTCCCAGGGATTTTTAACAGGACCGTAAGCGGAGTTCTCATTGGACGAGCCCATCGCAAATTCGTCCATATTCGTCTTCCCAACCATCAGGAAATCACTTTCCACAAGCTTCTTAACCACAGTTGCATCAAAAACTGGAACATAATTCTCAAGGATTTTCGAGGCACACGTAGTCCTGATCCCACGAGTGGAAATGAGGTCCTTAACAGCAGTTGGAATACCAAACAGCACACCAAACTCATCGCTGTTCTTTAATTTCAAGTCAAGAATTTTTGCATCAGCAAGTGCTCTTTCGGGGGTCAGCGTCAGATAACATTTAAGACCTCGATCGTCCTCGTAGATCCGCTCGAAAATGCTCTCTATAACTTCAGACGGCTTAGCTTCCCGTTTCTTGTATAAGTCCAGCAGTTGCAGGGCAGTCAGCTCGTAAAATCTCATGTCAGATTATCGGAGGTACCTTGAAACTGTCCGCTTCTATAAGCGGAGCGTTACTTATAATTTCTTCCCTATCAAGAGGCTTAATCGGTTCATCATCCCTGAAAACATTTTCCGTCTCAACCGCATGCGAGGTCGGTTTGACATCTCTGATATCGAGCTCCTTGATCTTTTCAACGTGTTCGAGGATCTGTGACAGCTCAGCAGACATCCTCTTCTTCTCATCCTCGCTCAGATATAGCTCCGCCAGATTTGCAATATATTGAATCTCCTTATCCGATATCAAAAGCTCACCTCATGAAAATATAGTAAAAGATTATTACATAAAAGATATTGTTTAGTGAATGGATTATTATGGGGGCAACAAGCGATTTTGTCCTGTCGTAAACAAAGGTCAGGACAAAACCGATGAACAGAAGAGGAACTATCTGATAAGGCTCCAGGTGAAAAACCGCAAAAATCGCCGCTGATATTATCATACCTACCCACCTTGGAACCCTTTTTATCAAACCAGCATAGATGAACCCTCTAAAGAAAGATTCCTCGATAATGGGAGCAACGACTACCACGATCGGGATGAGGACATAAATCGACACATCGCCCTTTAACAACAACCCTAAGATTTTGCTGTCGGGTATCTCAAATCCAATATATTTAGAGAGCAAAAATATCAGAATGCCGTAAATAAAATTGACAATAATTATCAGGATGAACAAGGAGACAGAAATAACCAGCGTCTTGAGCGGATTCGCCGGCTGAAAACCGAGGTCAAATAGGTTGCTCTTTCTTTTGAAGAATACGAAAAACCATATCAGCCCGATCATTACAAACGACTGAATTGCATATGAGACCACAAGGTCAAAGGTACTTATGCTCCCGCCGGAGGCAAAAAGATGCAGCGATGATATGTTCAATACCAGAAAAACAGGATAAAAAATTAGCATGAAAAGAGGAAATAAAAGAATGGATGCGATTATGGCATCTGAGAACTTCCATTTTATCCCTTCAGGATCTATCCCTAGAACCAATCCTAACCACCAATCAGCATCTTGAACTCGTCCTCGCTCAATAAACGAATTCCGAGATTCAATGCCTTCTCATATTTACTGCCAGGATCATCACCAACGAGTACATAGTCTGTGCTCCTGCTGACGATCTCCGAAACCATGCCGCCCAGTCCTTTTATCAACTGCTCAGCCTCTGCTCGTGTGAAGCTGGAAAGCTTCCCGGTCAGCACAAAAGTTTTACCTGAAAATTTTCCCTCACCGCTGACTGCACCTTCCCCGGACATCCTGACGCCAGCGTTTCTGAGCCGCTTGATCAGCTTCAGGTTTTCATTTTTCCTGAAGAAATCATATATGCTGTCAGCTACCACAGGCCCGACCTCTTTTATCGCCATCAGCTCTTCCTTGCTCGCCCTCATCAGCGAATCGATGTCGCTGTAATGGCTGACCAGCACCTCTGCCATGTGCTCGCCTACCTGCCTTATCCCCAGCCCATACAAAAGCCTGGCCAGACCCCTGTTCTTACTCTCGGAGATAGCATTATACAAATTATCTGACGATTTCTCCTTAAAACCTTCAAGCTCAAGGAAGTCCTCATTCTTCAAGTAATAAAGGTCAGCCACATTATCAACCATGTGTTTCTCCAAAAGCTTCATGACGACAGATGGCCCAAGGCCCTCGATATCCATCGCTTCTCTTATCCCAAAATGGATCAGCCGTTCAAACTGCTGTGCCGGACATGCAGCATTCGTGCAGCGCGTCGCAGCTTCGCCCTCAAGACGCACTACCTTTTCGCCGCAGACCGGACATACTTTGGGCATCTGATAGATCTTCTCGCTGCCGTTCCTTTTTTCCTTGATGACTTTTATTATCTCAGGAATAACCTCACCTGCCTTATGCACAAGGACGATGTCGCCTATCCTCACATCCTTCTTTCGCATCTCGTCCTCATTGTGCAGCGTGGCATTACTAACGGTCGATCCGGAGATAAATACAGGCTCGAGCTTGGCAACCGGCGTCAACACACCCGTGCGGCCGACATTCACCGTGATATCAAGCAATTTCGTCATCCTCTCCTCACCGGGAAACTTATATGCAATAGCCCATCTCGGATTCCTGGTCGTCTCCCCAAGTGTGATCTGATGGGCAAGGGAATTTATCTTTATAACCACCCCGTCAACTTCATAGTCCAGATCATCCCTTTTATGCTGCCACTTCTGACAAAATGAAATCGCTTCTTCCCTGCTTCTTGCCAGCTCTATGTTGGGGTTGACCCTGAATCCGCTTGTCCTAAGGAACGTGAGCACCTCCCATTGTAAAGTAAGATCCACCGGCTCAATAAAACCGACGCCATAGGCAAAAAAGTTAAGGTTCCTCTTAGCGGTGACCATCGGGTCAAGCTGTCTCAGCGAACCTGCCGCTGCGTTACGCGGGTTGGCAAATAGCGGCAAACCCTCATCCTCTCTTTGCCTGTTTAGCTCCTTGAACGACCTTATGGGTAAATAGACCTCACCGCGCACTTCTACTATGCTGTGCTTAGAGTTAAACAACACGAGCGGAATGGACCTGATCACCCTGATGTTTGGGGTGACGTCCTCCCCGATAACGCCGTCGCCCCTGGTCGAGCCGGTTACGAAAACACCGTTCTCATAGCGCAGTGAGATCGCGGAACCGTCAATCTTCAATTCGCATACAACCTCCGGGTCAACCTTCAGACCCAGGTCTCTCATCATCCTGTCGTAGAAATCAATGATTTCCTGATCCGAAAAGGCATTTGACAGGCTCAACATCTTAAGCATATGCCTTACGGTTGGAATATCCTCCCTGACAGGAGCTCCAATCTTCTGGGTTGGCGAGTCGGGCGTGATGAGCTCAGGGTACATCTGTTCGATATTGACCAATTCCCTCAAAAGCTCATCGTATTCCTGGTCACTTATCTCAGGTTGATCAAGCACATAATATAGATAATTATGCCTGTTTAGCTTTTCTCTTAGCTCTTTTGCCCTTTTGGCTGCGTGAGAAAGATCCAGCATATCAGCTAATCGAGATAGGAATGGGCATAGAGGACATTATTCTGAAGGATATCAAACGTCTTAAGCGTATCCGTCAGGCTCTTATCAAGTGGATTAATTATCGCAGCATCCAGTCCATTCATTAAAAGCATGATTAAGAAGGTCGAGTTCAGTATGGATTTCAGATGAGGAGGCGATGACTGTGAAAGATTACTAAGCCCGACAATCGTCCTTGGCGACGGCTCAGCCAGCTGCTTGAAAAGCTTGATTCCTTCCAGGGCTTCAAACACCTGTGGTTGGGCAACAGCTACTGGAAGCGTCAGGGGATCAAGATACAGGTCGTCCATTGGAATATCAAACTCCTGCGCTGCTGCGATTATGTTCATCGCAACCTCACATCTTTCCGCGGTATCCCTTGGCACTCCCTTTTCTGTCATTGCCAGTCCGACTATGCATGCGTTATACTCCCTGGCTAGAGGCATTAGAACCTCAAGCTGTGACCTCTCACCAAGAGTGGAATTTATCATTGCCTTGCCCTCGTGTACCTCAAGCCCTGCTTTTATGGCATCTACGTTCTTGGTATCCAGCGCTAAAGGTTTATCCACAACCTCCTGGATGGAGGTCACGATCCACTTCATGATATCTGGCCCATTCTTCGTAGCTGGACCAATATTTACATCGATATAATCAGCCCCAGCATCAGATTGCTGTTTTGCCATCTCCTGAAGTACTTTTTTATCCCTATCCTTGATTGCCTGACTTACTTTCTGCGATATTACGCTGATGTTCTCCCCGATTACTAACATCTGGTTTTCTCCTCTCCTGAATTTTCCTAACAGATTTACAACAGTTTGCTACTAAAAATGCCTAATTAGAAATTAATATCATATTTTATATCATATTAAAACAACAATAAGAGGGCAATTTAGCCCTCTCTACTATTACTTTGATTTTGTCATTTTCACTTAACCCAAGTGATTTGTCGAAGTAGAAAAATATGGTTATAACAATTTATTCCAGTTAATATTAATCTATTTTCGCTCAACGAATTGAGCTCAAAACAACCGTTATATTAACATCCTTACTTGATATTGGAATTGGGTCAATTGATGCCGTTGATGTATTGAAGTCATAGGTTATTGGTTTATACCCTTCGGCCTGTATTTTTAGCTCTACCCTGGTGCCACTCGGAAAAGCACTTGTGTAAAATTGATTTCCTTTACTGCCAGATCCTCCAGCCTTAATCGTGCTGGCATAATACCATGTTCCATGGTCGTTAACCCGAATTTCCACCCTCCATTTTGAAACAGGATTTCCTCCCGTATCAGTAATTGTGCCAGTGATTTCATATCCAAGTTTCAATTTGATATTCAGGCCGCTTACCGGACCGTTAACATTAACAATGCGTGCTTTGCTCCTGTCCACAAGAAATATATACCATGGAATTACGGTTCCATCAGCTTTGAGAATTCCACCTACATACTCCTCATTTTTAAAATCATATGCATCAATGTACTGTCTGCCTTCCATCACATCAAATTTATAAAAGCCTTTGGAATTGGATAGACCTGAATTCATACTCCAGAGTCCTCCGCTAACCCAGCGAACGGTAATATTTGCAAGCGGCATGCCGGAATAGTAATCGGTCACCTTCCCGGAAATAGAACATAAAGTGGTAGCATTTGCTGTGAATATCGGGAAGTTGATTGATAGAATAAGTGTGACGATCAAAATAAACACAATGAATGAGAGCATATGCTTTCTCATGTTAATACTCTCCTAGAATAAAAAATGATAAAAGTTACCTTCTAATCTTTAATTTAATCGTAACATAATATTATCAAAAATGTGAAAATACCTACTTGAAAAACTCAGCCATCAAAAAGTCGATGGCTGAGTTCGTCATTTTATGGAATCCGTACTAACTAATAGAAAAAATATGAATATCTATGAAGCCTATTTTTTCTTTCCCATTATTGCAATTACCAAAGCGACAGCACCTACAATAATTTTGATAACTGCATGCCAGACAGGTTCACTTCCAAGTCCGAGACCTGGAATCAAACCTAATATTCCCATTAAAATGACAATTATTCCAACTATCAGCAATGTCCATTTAACCATTATTCTCACCTCCTTTCATTTATATAATTATTTTAGACGAACCATAATTAGGTTTTGAGAAAAAAAGCATACCCATGTCAAAAATAACCTGTCAATTAAGACAATGCTATTTGACATACTTATTTTCAGTAATTTATTTGGGCAAGGGAGAGAAAATAACATTGCTTATTACATCATTTTAAGCAGATAAAAAGAGGGCGATTTATGCCCTCTCTATCGTAATTTTGATTTTGTCGTTTTCACTTAAATTTAGTGATTTGGCGACATAGCAGTAAATTGATAGTCTGCCAAAATGAAAAACTTTCTTTTTGTCACCATCTTCAACCCAGTGATCTACATTGTTCTTTGTTGATTTTTTTTGAGTGTTACTTAATATTTGTCGACTTTTTCAAAAACTTCTTTCTTGCCATCAGTTTTGCTATCCGATTTTGGTTCCATATTCTTTAGCTTTTCAGATAATTTCAACACCTCCTTAGGGGTTTCGGATTTGTCAGAGTAGAAATCTGAGCTATCAATATATGTTTCTTTGGGATTAGTTGACTTAATTTCATTCATGGGAGTACCTCCTTATTATCAAGAAATCATCATTTTTAATTAAATATTTCTTTTTCTTTCTGGCCACTTAATCAGTTAATATTTCGATGGACTTATACTTTTACATAACAAATGAAATATGACCTAATTAATGTATAGAAGAAATAAATTGAAAATGATTTATTTAAACGAGATAAAAGCAGCATATATTAATATATTCCATATTCTCTTAGAACTTTTTTTAAAACGTTTTCAGGTCTAATAGTAAATTCATACGCTTAATTGAAATACCCCTGAAATTGCTTATATTAATGTTCAAAGTTTAGAACATATCGATCATTTATATTCAATCTGAAGGTCAGCATTATAACTGAATAGAGCTGCTAAAGTCTCACTCAATTTAACAATATAATTCGCGCTCAAATTCGTTTCAACAAAGATACCCGATTTCTTAATTTGTACTGGAACTCTTAACTCATTCGGGTTGATTGAGAAATAAGGTCTCTTCCTGCCCTTCATCAACAACACTTTTTGTTTGAATTCTTTTTGATTAACACCAATTAAAAAATCACATATTTTTAGAATATCTTCTTTCAAAACAAACGTAGACTTAAAAATAATCTTTCCTTGTCATTTTCTCGCCTTGTCCGTCTTGGTGTTGACCGATATTTAGTTTTAAAAATATTTCTAAATAAGGGTAAAATAGTGATGGTAAACTGCTAGTCTATGGGAAAATTACCGAAATTTCCGAGTATAGATAAATAAAATCGTTATCAACTAATGGAAGGACAAAAATGGGAAAAATTAATAAAAGCCTTTTAAGGGATTCTATTTTCATTCTGTTAATTTCCTTTATCGTCGGGGTCCTAACATATTTTTCGCTTGGCATTGGCAAGCTCATCGGTATCGCAATATTCGGTCAGGGAGTGCTCCCAATTTTATTAGCATTTGCTTTAAAAATTAAAATCAAAAGAATGATCCCCGATATTATATTTGGCATTATTGATAATTTGATCCTCATTATACCTGCATTCATCGGAGCTGAAATTTATGGTGCGCTTGGAGCTCTTGTTGGAGCGATTGTTGGAAATGCAATTTCAGATGCAATCGCCGGTTTCTTCGAAGGTGGGATATCGCAATGGTTGCGTGCAAGAAATATAGATGAAGCACGTACTCCGCTGGGTTCTTCGCTCGGGAAAATGAGTGGTTGTCTACTCGTTGGCATAGGATTACTTTTCTATTAAAAGCTATATTTACATATTGATATTTCGGAGGTGTTAGAAAATGCACATGATTCCAACCTGGTTAGAGGCAGGTTTATGGGGTCTATTAGCCGGTGCTGCTCTTGTAATAGGCTCTGCCATAGCATACATAGCACATGTTTCTAAGAGACTGATTGCATTAATCACGGCATTTGGAAGTGGAGTGCTGATCTCTGCGTTATCTTTTGAGTTGATAGAGGAAGCCTATCGTATCGGTGGATTCAATTCAGTGGCAATCGGTTTTTTAAGTGGAGCTGTTGTTTATACTTTAATAAATTTGTTACTGGCACGTTTCGGAGCAAAGCATCGAAAACGATCGAGCGGCTTACAACCATCAGAAGAAGAATATAGCGGCAGCGGTTTATCTATTGCCATTGGCGTACTATTAGACGGTATATCTGAATCAATAGTGATAGGCTTAAGCTTGCTGCAAGGTGTAGGTGTGAGCATCGTGGTAGTTATAGCAATTTTTATGTCGAATATACCTGAAAGTCTTTCCAGTACAGCAGGTATGAAAAAAGCCGGACGGTCAGCAACTTATATCTTTGGTGTCTGGGGCAGTATTGCAGTAATTTCTGGTATAGCTTCGTTGATAGGATATACAACTTTTAGGTACTTTTCTCCTGGAGTAATTGCAGTAACAACAGCAATAGGTGCAGGAGCTATTTTGGCGATGCTAGTAGATACTATGATACCTGAAGCTTTTGAGCAAGCACATGATTTTGCTGGGCTTATCACAGTGTTTGGATTTCTCTCTGCTTACCTATTGACTAAGCTTTTTTAATAAATTTGATATAGCCTGACAAAATTCACTGCTTAAAAATTTTAAAAAAGAGGTAAAAATGGATGAACTGACAAACTGGTTACTGGAAGGTTCCCCCTGGGTTCAGTATCGAACATTTATTGACATATTGAAAAAACCAGAAGATGACATAGAAACATTAAAAGCAAGAAAAGCAGCATTAGCAGATAGCCAGGTAAGATCACTACTTGCAGAGTTGTCGCAGTGGCCAGGTGCTGAATTAAAGAGTCATAGCAATGCAGGTCACCACCTGCATAAGCTTACCTTTATCGCTGACCTGGGCTTTAACGCCAGAGATCCCGAAATAAACAGCATAATCAACTTCATACTTGAGCATCAATCTCCAGAAGGACCGTTTCAGTCTTTTATCAACCTTCCCGCTCAGTACGGAGGTTCAGGTGAGAGCGGATGGACCTGGATGCTGTGTGATGCACCATTGATAATCTATGCTTTAGTAAAATTTGGTTTTGGAGATAGTGATGGGGTCCAACTTGCAGTCAATCACCTCGTCGGCTTGATACGCGAAAACGGATGGCCATGTGCAGTATCACCTGATATAAAATTTCGGGGTCCCGGACGGAAAGACGATCCATGTCCATATGCTAATCTAATAATGCTTAAAGCGTTAGGTCAGATACCAAAATGGCAAAATAGCAATGAATGCAAAACGGGTGCCGAAACCCTTTTAACCCTGTGGGAACGGAGCAGGGAGCGCCATCCGTACATGTTTTACATGGGGACAGACTTTGCCAAGCTCAAAGCTCCTTTTATATGGTACGACATACTTCACGTCCTTGATGTCCTGACCCAATTCCCCTGGCTGCACAATGACTCCCGACTAAATGAGATGGTTGATATAGTGAGATCAAAAGCCGATGAAAAAGGCCGCTTTACGCCTGAATCAATCTGGAAAGCATGGGCAGACTGGGAGTTTGGACAAAAAAAGGAGCCATCCCGGTGGTTGACATTAATAACTCATCGAATAATAAAAAGACTATAAAGATATGTGAGGTTGCGCTCCAGCTAGGTTCAGTTAGCCCAGCTTATAATAAACCGTATATTGAGTTTTTCTGAATAAATCAATTCCTCGAAATAATCTGAGCCAACCGAGTTTTTTTTCTGAAGAATCAAAATATGACCATTCATCCAGTAACTTGATTCCAGGATCCCACTCTTCGATTTCTTTGCTGTCCCTGACGCCAAAATTATAAACAACACCTTTGCCGAGAAATAATTGTTTCTGCATTTTAAAACTTACCATGCTTCTAAGCGGCTTTCTTAACCAAATATCATTGAATACCTCGCAGACGAGTTCAGAACCTGGAAATTGAGATTGAAGTTTTAGCACCAACGATTTCACGTCCTCTTTATTGAGGTACATGAAAACACCTTCAGCTATAAACAGGATCGGGTTCATTTTATGAGGCGTAAGTAACGACATCCAGTCATAATCAAGTACTGAAGATGCAATAAAACGATAGCGGTCACTTTCATTAAAAAAATGCTTCTTTATTTCTATTACTTCGGGTAAATCAAGATCATAAAATAACGTTTTCCCGTTATCTATGCGCCAAAAACGCGTATCCAACCCACATCCAATATTTACAACAATGCTATTTGGTGACTGTGAAAGGAAATTTCGGACATATTCATCGTATTTTTTAGCGCGTATTGAAATATGAGCAATTAAATTCCTGTTTAATTTCCCTTTTGATAGTCTATAAAGTAGTTTATTTTTTGACTTTGACAGTTCTTGATTTAGTTTTTGCATTAACTCTATGGCTTTCTCATCATAGAGAATCGGATTTTTAGATAGACTCTCCAGCGCACGAGAATACAGCGTCAAAAACAATGTCGCAGAAACATCACTAATTTTGATATCGAATAGTTCTGTTTTCTCCATAATGTTTAACCTTACTAAATTTAAACTATATGTCCATTTAAACAATTTTTTAGATGTTGATATTATTTCAATACGCGCAAAAAAATTAAAGTTGTAAAAAGAAATCTCCGATAAAATTGAAACATCAGTATTTACTTCGCAGGATCAATTTTGCAGGGTTGCTGAGATAAAGAAGACAATTCCGTTAGGAAATTTGGCAACTGCTGTATATAATACGGCTACAAAGCAGGATATCGAGCCTAAAGCTGTCTTTCCTGTGGAGTTGAAAGCAGGCGGGTCGATAGGCACCCAACCACTGGACCTCCCTACTGGAAAGTATGAATATAAGTTATATATCGACGACGTATTAGCTGTTAACATACCGTTTGAAGTCAAATAATGCATACAGTTGAAAATAGATAGCGTTTGTGTAAATCTATTCTCATGTAGAGCATTTTGCTCCTTCGTATTTGTTCGCTCCAAAAGATAGCAAAAACTATCTTTCAAGGGAGCGCAAGTTTTTCATGGCATTATTTGAATCCATTTGGAGGGAGTATGAACCCGTTTCTTCTTTTCGACCTTTACGGCACCCTCATTGATATAGAGGTCGATGAAGAGAATGAATCCGTATTCAAATTTATTTCAAAATGGCTGAACGCCCAGGGTTTTAAGGTAATGCCCAAAAAGCTCGCCTTTTTGTACAAAAGCTGTATTGAAAACATCAGAAAATCGAAAAGGGGTAAGATCAACGAATACGAGATCACCTCGATCTTTTACGATGTGATAAAGTCCTTAAATCCCGAAAAGAGGCCAAAGCGTCTGTCGGAATGCGCGGCGAGAATATTCAGGGTAATGACCACCCGTTACATAAACCTATTTGATGAGACCTTCGAACTCTTAAAACGCGCAAAAAAACGGGGTGTCAAGGTCGGCATCATTGCAAACGCACAGCGGTTCAACGCTGAAGCGGAGATTGAAATGTTCAACATAAGCAAATACGTGGACTACAGCGTATTCTCTTCTGATGTTGGGACTAAGATGCCCGATCCTTCCATATTCTCAAAGGCAAAAAGTGACTTCTGCTGTGATGCTAAAAGCATCTATTTCATCACTTCACATTTAAAAAATAACGTTGAAAGCTTCAATAAATATGGAATTGAAACGATCAGGGTGATCCCTAACAAGGGTTTTGGCTATAAGAACAAGGTCCTCTCCGCAGATGAAGTCCTTGAATTAATAACAGGCAAGGACCGATGACCCGTCAGTCGCCAAAAAGCCTCTCAATGGTGTCAAAAGCTTTCCCCTGGTCAATAACCACATAACTGACACCATCAATGGTAGCCGTTTTGCCCGGCAACGTCTCCGCATTCAGGCCTTTTAACCCGAACCATGCCATGAAAATACCGTATTTAAACAGGTGCGCGGCGTTCATGTCCGTCTTAACATTATTTTTCAACGCTAAAAATATCTTTGGTGACCTCAGGACAAAAACAGATGGGTCTGCAAGCCTCTTCATCAACTGTCTCAAAAAGTACTGCTGTCGCTCTATCCTTCCCAGATCAGCAGAAGCCGTCGCTCTGCTCCTAACGAAAGCAAGCGCCTGATCCCCATCCATGAGGTAAGTACCCGGCTCAAAATTAGCTCCCGATTTGTCATCTACCAGTCTTTCTGATACGTTTATCGTCACGCCGCCAACAGCATCAACAAGCTCCTTAAACCCCTGAAAGTCCATCTCGATAATGTGATTTATCTTCAAATCAGTAAGATTTTTTACCGTGGATACCATTAAGTCCTGCCCCTCGTAGAAATAGGCGGCATTAATCTTCCCGATCCCGTGACCTTCGATCTCCACTCTGCTGTCGCGCGGTATGGAAAGAAGCGAGTTACTTTTTCTGAACATCTTCAATCCAAGGATCATTATTGTATCCGCCCTCCCGCTTTCGCCGCTCTCGCGCGTATCGGAGCCTAAAATTAAAATATTGGCGGTCATCGAGAAAAGGCCGGTCTTATCAAGCGATGCAGGTCGTTCCGTCAAACTCGTGGATAAGTCAGCCCATAAAAATAGCCCGCAGGATAACAATATTACAAGGATCAAAAACGTGACAAAACAGTTGCTAAAACACCCGCGCCGCGGCTTTTCATCGCTTCTCCTATTCAATCGTGCTCCTCTTCCTTTCCTTCTTTAACATTTGCAGCTGTCCAGACCTTCATCCGCCTTCGTATCTCAGACTCAAATCCCCTATTCGATGGGAAATAAAACTTCCTTCTCGTCACCTTATCCGGAAGGTAGTCTTGCTTGATATAGGCATCCTTATAGTCATGCGCATATTTATATCCCGCACCATAGCCGAGATCAGCCATCAAGCGAGTTGGTGCATTTCTTATATGCAAGGGTACCGGAAGTGATCCCGTCTTCTTTATCTCTTCCTCAACAAGGCCATAAGCCCTGTAGAGAGAATTGCTCTTTGGCGCTGTTGCCAGGTACACTGCCGCCTGAGCCAGCGCCAGGTTTCCTTCCGGCATGCCAATAAAATTAAATGCCTGCATTGCATCAATGGTTATACCTAAAGCCATCGGATCGGTATTGCCGATGTCCTCAGAAGCAAATCTTACCATCCTCCTGGCAATGAACAGAGGATCCTCGCCGGCCAACAGCATCCTGGCCAACCAGTACAGCGCAGCATCCGGATCGCTGCCGCGTAAACTCTTATGAAATGCAGATATGATATTATAATGCTCCTCTCCAACCCTGTCATAGTTGAGCCACTTATGCTGGCTTGCCTCCTCGATCAATCTGGTCGTCAGCAACTTTCTGTCATTGACGCACTCAGCCAGAAGCGTCGCTACTTCAAGGACATTTAACATGACACGCGCATCTCCATCAGAGACTTCGATGAGAAACTCCTTTGCGTCCGGCGGTAAATCGATATCTTCCTTGCCAAGACCTTTCTCCTCATCGGCAAGCGCCCGATTCAATATCTTCAGCAGATCCTCTTTGTCAAGAACATTCAACACATAGACCCTGAGCCTTGAAAGCAGTGCGGAATTTATCTCAAATGACGGGTTTTCAGTTGTGGCACCGATCAATATTACCGTCCCATCCTCGACATAGGGCAAAAATGCATCCTGCTGCGCTTTGTTAAACCTATGAATCTCATCGATGAAAAGAATGGTCTTCTTGCCAAACGCGCTGCGTTGATACTTTGCCTCAGCCATCACCTCTTTTATCTCCTTTATACCAGATGTGGCAGCACTGAAGGAGACAAAAGCAGCCCTGGTCTTGGCAGCGATTATTCTGGCAATAGTAGTCTTGCCGCTTCCAGGAGGGCCCCAGAAGATCATCGAAGAGATCTTGTCATCCTCGATGGCCCTTCTCAGCATCGAATCAGGCGCAAGGATGTGATCCTGACCAACAAGCTCATCAATCTCAATAGGTCGCATCCTGTCGGCAAGCGGTTTTTTCAAAAGGATGTTTCCGCTGTCATCAAATATATTTAAGTTTTTTGGAGCCATACCAATGAAAATTTTTTTAAATGTTAATTAGAGAATATTTTACACGACTAAGGCTATAAATGCTGGGCGGGGTTCGATTGGGGATAAAAAAAATAACGTCCCAAGAAATCTTACCCTTGGTCTTTTACTGACAGAGTTCCCATTTCTTACTCATTCAGCGGTTTTATACTTTAGCTAACCTCACGACTAGCTATTTCATTTCCTCTCCGTCTGAGCAGCTACTGGTACTTCTGTTTTCAAAAATTACGGTTGAACTTCTTGGGACAAACAAAATTATATCACCAATCATAAAAAAGTCAATAACAATCTAGCGGATTTTTCAAAATCTTTGGGTATTTTTTATTTATTTGCCGCAGTCGTCGAGTATCTCTCCTATCTCGTTCAGGGTCAGACCAAGTTTGCCGACGTTTGTAAACCATTTTCCCCCGGTAATCTCGTTAGCTGCTTCTTTATAGATCTGTGATGTTAGCTCCTTTAACCTTTCAGGAAGTCTTGGGGGCTGGGATTTGACCCTCTGTTTCCAACCTGCTCTATCAATCTTCTTGGCGTTTTCAACATCATAATACCATGCGCTATTGCGATAGAATATCCTGGCTATCTCCTTGCTGACGTGCAGACCTCTGTAAGTGAATCTGCACTCATCAAGCGTTCCGACTGTATCAAGCACCATAAAATGACCAGACCGGTCAAACCCAAGCTCAATTTTGCCGTCCTCATTGACCAACCCGGCTTTGCTGACCTCCTCGGTTATGAGCTTATTGACTGCTAAGACAATCTTTTTTATCTCTTCAATCTCATTATCGCTGAGCCCAAGCATTTCCCTGGTCTCCTGCCAGCTTACGTACCTGTCCGTTGATTCCAGTTTGGTCGAAACCTCAAGTATTGGTTTACTCAGGGTCTGTCCGGGAACGGGCATCTCATCCAGGCCGATTTCCCTTAAACTCAAACTGCCGTTCTGCAGTCGCTTGAAAACGCTTGAACCTTCGGGCAGGGAATTTCGATAAATTACCTCAAGTGGTATCAGGCTATTCAGTCTCTCTTTTTTAAACTCAGAGTAATCATAACCGCCGTCAATCACTCTGGGCCTGATCACCCTGAGCAAACTGATTTCCATGATATCCACCGCATTTTTAAGCCCAGTGAGCTTTTTTCTTTCTCCATTCTCAATAAGACCCAGATAATGGGATTTCAAGCCAAGCTCATTTAATTTTTCAAAGAAATAAGCGCTCGTCAGACACAATGAGGCTCCCTTACCATCGATATGATCAGGCATCTCACCCCAATCAAATACTGAGTACCTGTTCGAGAAATGAAACCTTCCGATTCCACTTTTGCCCTTCAGGGGTTCTTCGATAACAATAAGGTCCTTAACGCTTCCCATCCACACCACCGATACTTTCTATCCGTATTGTTAATCGCATTATTGTAAGACTAGATGAAATATTATTTCTTGGTTATTTTACTATAGTATTTCAGATAACACAGGCTGCTGACTTTTAAAAGCCTGCTATCATTATAAAAAAAATTTCTTCGAGGGGAAAGTATCTCAATTAAAATGAATAAAATATTGTCGTGTGTTTTATTAGCTTTTATAATAGTCCTTGTGATCGGCTCAGCCACAAGTTGTACTCATTTTCCTACAGGACAATCTCCTCAAAAGGCATTAATTAAAGGCGAAGGAATAGAGTACGTAAACTATCTTTTGTTCCTTCCATCGAATTACTATGTAAAAGTAACTAAAAAGTGGCCTTTAATTCTTTTCTTGCATGGTAGGGGTGAGAGAGGAAGTGATATTGATCTAGTAAAGAAACACGGTATACCAAAGTTAGTGGAAGAGGATACAGACTTTCCTTTTATAGTAGTTTCGCCCCAATGCCCCGAAGATCAATTCTGGTCACCATCAGTGTTAAAGAAGTTACTTGATCATGTTTGTCAAAAGCTCAGGGTTGATACGAACAGAATATATTTAACAGGTTTAAGTATGGGTGGATATGGTACATGGTCCACTGCAATCGAATATCCTGAACTTTTTGCTGCGATCGCTCCGATTTGTGGAGGTGGAGATCCAAATAGAGTATGCCGGCTTCAGGATATGCCTATTTGGGTGTTTCATGGGGCAAAAGATACAACTGTCCCATATGAAAAATCAGTGGAGATGGTTGAAGCACTAAAAAATTGTAATGGTAATGTAAAGTTTACCCTTTATCCAGAATTAGAGCATGATTGCTGGACACAAACTTATCAAAATCCCGAGCTATACCAATGGTTTTTAGAACAGACTAAAGCTAACCAAAAAAGTTAACAAATAATTGTTAAGAGACAGTGTTAAGATTTAGTCGGGACAAAATGCATGCCATCCCTGGCTGGTGCTCGAGAGCGTGGGTCTTAACCGCTTCAGTGGATACTGGTTCTGCACAACTTTAAATCAATCATTATCACAAATAAAGTCAATTAAAATTTTCCCGAGAAACAAATTATAAAATCATGGAAAATCTGGTATATTGGTGAAAACTAAATTTAAATGAAATAACATTGGAAGAATCAACTCCAGTCAAAGATACTGTAAGCAAAATTCTAGAGAAACACAGCAAGGAACGCGGTGAACTAATACCGATACTCCAGGAAATACAGAATGAGATCGGTTACCTGCCATTGGAGTCGATGCACCTTTCTGCTGCATATCTGAATATCCCGCCGAGCCAGGTTTATGGAGTAGCGACATTCTTCACCCAGTTTTATCTCACCAGACAAGGGCGCCATAAAATCAAAGTCTGCCAGGGCACCGCATGTCATGTCAGGGGAGCATCGAAGATCATTGCTGCTGTGAAAAAAAAGATCGGCATAAGTCCAGGTGAAACCACGAGTGACTTTGAATTCAGTGTTGAAAGGGTGGCCTGCTTTGGATCATGCGCTCTGGCTCCAGTAGCAGTAATTGATGGAAAGGTGTATGGAAGGATGACTCCGCAAAAAGTTGAGAAGATAATCGGAGAACTTGATTGAAATTTACAGACCTGCAAAAGCTCGCATTAAAAAAAACCGAAGACATTAAAGACATTAAAACCCCAAGGATACTCGTAGGGGCAGGCACCTGTGGAAGAGCTGCAGGTGCTGTTGATGTTATTGAATCGCTGAGGGCTACTTTAAAAAGAGAATCCATCCATGCCAGCATAGTTGAGGTCGGATGTCTTGGCTTATGTTATGTTGAAGTCCTGGTTGAAGTTGACTCTCCGGACGGATTGAAGATACTCTATTCAAGTGTTACCCCCGACCTCATCCCTGAAATCATCGAAAGTCAGCTGATATCCAGTAGGGTAAACAGCGAACTGGCATTGGCAACAATGGGTGAAAAAAAATTATCTGGAATCCCAGCATTCACAGAAATCCCCATGCTAAAAGGCCAGGTGCGCGTAGTCCTTAGAAATTGTGGAGTCATCGATCCGGAGAACATCTACCATTATATAGCAACCGGTGGTTACACAGGACTTGCAAAAGCATTAAGCATCACACCAGAAGATGTAATTGCAGAGATAAAGAACTCGGGTCTTAGGGGCCGTGGAGGTGCGGGCTTCCCTACAGGATTAAAATGGGAACTCTGTCACAGGTCAAAAAGCAGCGAGAAGTACATGATCTGCAACGCAGATGAAGGTGATCCGGGCGCCTTCATGGACCGCTCCGTTCTTGAAGGAGACCCGCACTCCGTACTGGAGGGAATGGTGATTGCTGCTTATGCAATCGGAGCAAACCAAGGCTATATTTACGTCCGTGCAGAATATCCCTTGGCTATCGAAAGACTGAGGATAGCAATCCAGCAAATGCATGAAAACGACCTCCTTGGTGAGGACATCCTTGATTCAGGTTTCAATTTCGATGTAAAAATCAAACAGGGTGCCGGAGCTTTTGTCTGCGGCGAAGAGACGGCGCTGATGGCATCTATAGAAGGAAAGCGCGGGATGCCGCGTCCACGTCCTCCTTTCCCCGCACAAAGCGGCCTCTTCGGGAAACCAACCACCATAAACAACGTGGAATCTTTGGCCAATGTACCGGTAATAATGGCAAAAGGCAGCCGGTGGTTCTCCCAATTTGGGACTGAAAAGAGCAAGGGCACCAAGACTTTTGCGCTTGCAGGAAAAATCAAAAGAACAGGCCTGATCGAAGTCCCGATGGGGATAACACTGCGCAAGATAGTATATGACATCGGAGGAGGAATACTGGACAACAAAATTTTCAAGGCTGTACAGACCGGCGGCCCATCAGGAGGATGCCTTCCAATAGAACTCCTGGATCTCCCCGTTGAATACGAGACGCTTGCCCAGGCAGGCTCAATAATGGGCTCCGGCGGTATGATAATACTCGACGAAGATACGTGCATGGTTGACCTGGCAAAATATTTCCTTGAGTTCACAAAAAACGAATCGTGTGGAAAATGCGTCCCCTGCAGGATTGGTACACACCAGCTCCTCAACATCCTCACGGATATAACAGAAGGAAGAGGAAAAATGGAAGATATCGACCTTCTGATTGAACTTGGACAGTCCGTAAAGCAGGGTTCGCTGTGCGGACTTGGCCAGACAGCTCCAAACCCTGTGCTGACCACATTGAGGTACTTCAGGGACGAATACGATGCGCATGTAATAAAGAAAAAATGCCCGGCGGTTGTGTGCAAGAAGATAGTGATAGCACCGTGCAGGCATACATGTCCCGCCGGCATAGATGTAAGCAGATACGTCAGGTGTATAAGCGAGGGAAGATTTGATGAAGCGCTGGACGTAATCCGCGAAAATAACCCGCTCCCAACAGTCTGCGGCAGGGTCTGCTTTCACCCCTGCGAAACAAAATGCCGCCGCGGACAGATAGACGATCCCATAGCAATCCGAGCACTCAAACGTTTAGTAGCTGAAAGGGCTGATCGCAAAAAACCTGTTCCAATCATAGCAAACAAAAAGACCGACAAAAAAGTCGCGATAGTTGGATCCGGTCCAGCAGGGTTGACTGCGGGATACTATCTTGCCAGGATTGGACATGATGTAACCATCTTCGAAGCGCTTCCAGTAGCAGGGGGGATGCTTAGGACTGCTATTCCTGAGTTCAGGCTTCCAAAGCACATTGTGGACATGGACATTCGCGATATCGAAAGCGTTGGGGTCACCATTAAAACCAATACTCCAATCGGTTCGGTCTTGGAATTGAAAAACCAGGGCTATGACGCTGCATTCCTTGCACTCGGCGCTCAGGAGAGTATAAAGGGGGACATTCCCGGTTCGGATGATCCCATGGTCTTTGACTGTCTTGACCTGTTACGAAGACTGAATCAAGGCGATAAATCAATAGAACCTGGCAAAAAGATCGTAATCGTGGGTGGTGGAAATGCCGCTATTGACGCGGCAAGAACTTCAATAAGAATGGGTGCTGACGACGTACTTGTAATCTACCGCAGGACTCGCCTGGAGATGACAGCATCCGAAGAGGAGATCCAAGAGGCACTTGCCGAAGGGGCACACATTGAATTCCTCGTCTCACCGCTTGGGATCAAAAGGCAGGACAGCAAACTTGTTCTCGAATGTGTCAGGATGAAGCTGGGCCCGGTTGACAGAAGCGGGAGGCCTTCACCGCAGCCGATTTCAGGAAGCGAGTTCAAGATCACTGCTGATAGCGTGATAATGTCAATAGGACAGGCTGTTAAACTGCCAGAGGAAATGGAAGTAGAAGTCGATAGTCATAATCGCATTGTTGTTGATAAATATACACTTGAGACGAGCTTGAAGGGCGTTTTCGCCGGTGGCGATGTTGTCACCGGGCCTAACTCGATAGTAGAAGCGATAGGTGCAGGCAAACAGGCTGCAATCTCAATAGACAGATATCTGGGCGGAGACGGCGATATACTAAGAGGACTTGGTGTTCCGGAAATACCAACTCCTAAACAAGTGGAAGTATCCGAGAGTGAGCAGCCAAGGGTTGATCTACCTATGCGCCCGGCGAAATCAAGGATTAATGACTGGGAAGAGGTTGAGATCGGATATGATGAGGAGATGGCTATGAAAGAAGCTAACAGATGTCTACGATGCGACATGGAGGAGCTGGAATAAAGTGAGATGAGCTATAAAAGTCAGATTACTCTAACCATAAATGGACAAAGTGTTCTGATTGATGCCGGCAGCACTGTCTTCCAGGCTGCAAAAAAGGAAGGAATCTATATACCCCATCTTTGCTATGATGAGGATATGGAGCCTTACGGTGCTTGCAGGTTGTGTATCGTTGAGATTGATGGGTACAAGGGAATGCCGACTTCCTGCACAACTCCAGCAACTGATGGAATGGTCGTGCGTACTGAAACTGAAGATATTAATAGAGTCAGAAAAGCAACTGTAGAACTTCTAATTTCCACTCATCCCCCCGACTGCCTGAGCTGCAGGGCTAACCAGAAATGCGAATTGCAGAAGGTCGCTGCATATTTAGGCACCGATCAGATAAGGCTCAGGCGCGAAGTCAATGATATTCCATTAGACGAGAGCAACCCCTTTTTCATACGCGACCTGTCAAAATGCATATTGTGCGGTAAATGCGTTCGCGCATGCGATGAGATAAGAGGAGTCAACTGTATTGATATCGCGTTCAGGGGATTTGACAGTTTAATATCCACCTTCAACAACCGGCCAATCCTGGAATCCACATGCGAGACATGCGGCGAATGCATAAGGAGATGTCCTACCGGCGCCCTCTATCCGAAATTTGAGATCTTACCTGCAACTGATGAGATTGAAACCATTTGTCCATACTGCGGGTGCGGGTGCGGGATTGTGCTCGGTGTGCGCAACAATAAAGTGGTATCGGTATCAGGAAATGAGAGTAATCCTGTAAGTAAGGGCAGTCTCTGCGTAAAGGGTCGATTTGGCCTGGATTTTGTAAACGCGGAAGACAGGCTAACGCATCCACTGATAAAGAAAGATGGGACTTTTGTTCAGGCAAGCTGGGACGAAGCGCTCGACCTGATCTCAAACAAGATAAAATACACAAAAGAAAAATATGGGGCTGACAGCATTGCAGGTCTGTCATCCGCAAAATGTACCAACGAGGAGAACTACATCTTTCAGAAGTTCATGCGCGCTGCCATCGGAACAAATAATGTTGATCACTGTGCGCGCCTGTGCCATGCCTCCACGGTAGCCGGGCTGGCCAATGCGTACGGGAGCGGTGCGATGACCAACTCAATACATGAGCTGGAGTTCGCAAATTGCATCCTGGTCACAGGCTCGAACACCACCGAGGCACACCCGATCATCGCGCTTCGAATAAAAGATGCGGTCAGGAAGAACAATGCAAAGCTGATAGTCGCTGACCCGCGCAAGATCGATCTGACCCGATTTGCATACATACATCTTCAGCACAGGCCGGGAACTGATGTCGCATTGTTCAACGGCATCATGAACGTCATCTTTGCAGAAGACCTGCTCGACAGAGAGTTCGTTGAATCAAGAACAGAGAATATTGATGAAGCAAGAGATATAATTGAAAAGTACACCCCAGAGGTGGTTGAAAAAATAACCGGAGTCCCTGCTTGTGACATCATCGAGGCCGCCAGGATATATGCCAAGGCTGAAAGAGCATCGATAGTTTACAGCATGGGAATTACCCAGCACACGACAGGCACCGACAACGTGCTCGCGCTTGCCAACCTGGCGATGCTTACCGGAAACATCGGCAGAAAAGGGACCGGCATAAACCCGCTGCGCGGCCAGAACAACGTCCAGGGGGCATGTGACATGGGAGCGCTGCCCAACCTTCTGCCGGGATATCAGTCCGTAAGCAATGCATCTGCACGATCCAATTTCGAGAAAAGCTGGGGCACCGCGCTGCCCGACAAACCCGGCCTTACGGTAGTCGAGATCATGCACAGCATAGAGAAAGGCACGATAAAGCTCCTCTATATAATGGGTGAAAACCCGGCGCTGTCAGACCCAAATATCAACCGCACCATAAAAGCACTTGCGGACATCGATTTCCTCGTTGTTCAGGATGTATTCATGACAGAAACAGCCGAATACGCGGACGTCGTGCTGCCCGGAGTGACCTTTGCTGAAAAAGACGGCACCTTTACAAACACAGAACGACGCGTACAGCAGATTAAAAAAGCTCTGAAGCCACCAGGTAGGGCAAAAGAAGACTGGAGGATCATCACTGATATATCAAAAAGACTTGGATATGAGATGGACTATGCAGGCGCAGACGAGATTCTGGTTGAGATTGCCAGCCTCACCCCTATATACGGTGGCATATCGTTCAGTCGCCTCACCTGTGAAGGAATCCAGTGGCCGTGTCCAGATGAACATCATCCCGGCACCGTATTTCTGCACGAAAAAGCGTTCAATCGCGGTAAGGGTAAGTTCCACCCCACTCCATTCAGGGAAGCAGCCGAACTTCCCGACGAGGAGTACCCGTTCCTCCTGACGACCGGCAGGTATCTGCACCAGTACCATACAGGTACGCTCTCAAGGAGATCACCTGGCCTTGACATTATATGCCCCGCCGGGACCTTCGAGATAAACCTTTCAGACGCAAAGCTTCTGGGGATTGAACAGGATGATATGGTGGAAATTGAATCAAGAAGGGGAAAGCTGCTGGCCAGAGCGAAGATCTCCGATAATATCAAAAAGGGCTGTATATTCATGGCATTTCACTTCAGGGAAGCCGCAGCAAACCTCCTTACAAATGATGCGCTTGATCCCATAGCGAAGATTCCGGAATTTAAAGTGTGCGCTGTAAGGCTGAGTAAGCCTCGCCAGCCATGAACGAAGAGCGGACGAAGGGACCGGAAAATACGTATTTTATCCCGCTTTCAAGCGCCATATCCCTCATGCGATCAAACTCCCCAGGAGTGTAATACTTCGCGACCTCGACCTTTCCCGCAACAGGCTTTAAGTACTGGCCTATCGTTATCATGTCGCAATTCACCCGCGCGACATCGTTGAGCAGCTCCTTTAACTGCTCAATGCTTTCTCCCAAACCGACCATAACACCTGTTTTGGTGATCATCCCATCAAACTCAGTTTTGACTGCTGCCAACAGATCCAGGGATTTATGGTAGTCAGCCTTTGGTCTCACCTTTGGGTAGAGCTCTCTTACGGTCTCAAGGTTATGGTTGTACACATCGGGCATTGCCAGAGCAACGGTGCGAACTGCATCGATATCTCCATTGAAGTCCGGGGTCAGCACCTCCACCATTGGCTGAGGCCTTATCTCCTTAACAGCCCGAATCACATTCGCGAAATGACCTGCCCCACCATCAGCAATATCATCTCTGGTCACAGAAGTGATGACAACGTATTTCAACCCTAAATTCTCAACGGTGTTTTTTATCCTCTCCGGCTCATCTTCATCGACCGGAACAGGATCCCCGAAGCTCACTGAGCAGAAACCGCAGCCGCGCGTACATGCATCACCAAGAATAAGAAAGGTTGCGGTTTTCCTGCTGAAACATTCGCCAAGATTGGGACATCTTGCCTCTTCGCAAACAGTGTGCAAATCCTGCGACCTGAGTTGCTTTATGACTTCAAGCATATTCCCGCTTGCCGGAAGTCTCCTCTTAAGCCATGGCGGAAGTCTCCCTGCGCGCAGGTCATCGTTTAAATTTATATCCTCAGTCTCCTTTTGGCTGCAAAAACCGCATTCTTTAGCAGCATGGCAATGGTGAGCGGACCAACTCCACCCGGAACCGGGGTGAGGTAGCCAGCCACAGGCCCCACAGTATATTCATCAACATCGCCAACAAGAGTCGTCCCCTTCGTATTTAAATCCTCAGCCCTTTTCGGATCACTGTAGAGGGCATCCCAGGCTTTGTCCTTTGTGATCCTGTTTATCCCTACATCGATCACGACCGCTCCGGGTTTTACCCAGTCGCCCTTTACCATCGCGGGCTTGCCCACGGCCGCAACGAGAATATCCGCCCTTCGCGCAACCTCGGGCAGGTTTTGCGTCCTGGAGTGGCAGATCGTGACGGTTGCATGTCGATGAAGAAGCAGAAGCGCTATCGGTTTACCAACGATATCGCTTCTTCCTATCACGACCGCTTCCTTACCCTCAATCGGTATCTTCAACCTGGCGAGTGTCTCGATTATCCCGGATGGCGTGGCAGGCACGAACCCCTCTTCGTTTATCACAAGGCGTCCTACGTTCATTGGATGAAACCCGTCCACATCCTTTTCGGGGTCTATTCTCTCAAATATTACCTTCTCATTTATATGCGGAGGTGGAGGTGACTGAACAAGGATTCCATGGATCTCATCGCGTTTATTCAATCTGTCTATCTCTGCCAGGAGTTGATCTTGAGTGGTCTCAGCCGGCAATCGCAGCGCCTCGGAATATATCCCGGCTACCTCGCAGGATTTCGCTTTATTAGCAACATATATCTTGGAAGCAGGGTCTTCTCCAACCAACACCACTGCCAGGCCCACCGTGACGCCGTATTTCGCCTTTATCTCTGCGACTTCCTGTCTGACCTCTTCCTTTATCTCAGCAGCTATCTTATTACCATCGATCAATATAGCCATGACTACTCCTTAATTAATCTAGAACAATCCAACAATCTTGCCGTCTTTGTCAATGTCAACCCTGGTGCCCGCGGGCTCTGCGGGAAGACCCGGCATTGTCCTCATCTCACCTAAAAGTGGATAAAGGAATCCAGCGCCAATCGATGCCATGACATCCCTTATCGGAACCCTGAACCCGCGCGGTCTGCCCTTCAAGTTGGGTTCATGCGACAGCGAGAGATGCGTTTTGGCCATACAGATTGGAAGGTTATCATAACCGAGCTTCGTATAAAGTCTAATCTTTTCTTCTGCTAATGGCAGATAATCGACACCGTCAGCACCATAGATCTTGGTGGCAATTGTCTCGATCTTCTCCTTGATGGATATGTCCAGCGGATAGAGGAACTTGAAATCACTTGACTTCTCAGCAGCCCTTACGACAGCATTTGCAAGCTCCTTTCCTCCTTCTCCACCTTTAGCCCATACATCGCTGATCACAGCATCATCAGCACCCGCATCGATCGCCGCCTTCCTGACCGCCTCGACCTCCCTATCGGTATCCGCGGTAAACCTGTTGATGGCAACGACCACCGGCACCCCGAAGTAGAGCATGTTCTCGACCTGCTTTTGCAGGTTCTCGGAGCCCTTTATGACCGCATCAACGTTTTCTCTTTCCATATCCTCTTTGTTGACCTTCTGGCCCGGCACGAACTTGAACCCTCCGCCGTGCATCTTGAGCGCCCTTACTGAACAGACGATCACAACTGCATCTGGCTTCATACCGCTGTACCGGCACTTTATGTTCATGAACTTCTCAGCACCGCAGTCAGCGCCAAACCCGCTTTCTGTTACAACGTACTCAGCTAACTTGATTGCCATCTGGTCTGCAAGGATCGAGCTGTTTCCGTGTGCTATATTTGCAAAAGGCCCAGCGTGCACGAAACAAGGCGTATGTTCAAGGGTCTGAAGAAGGTTTGGCTTAATCGCATCCTTCATAAGCACGGTCATCGAACCTGCGCACCTGAGGTCCTCCGCTGTCACGGCTTTTCCGTCATAAGTATTCCCGATTACTATCCTCCCAAGCCGTTCCCTTATGTCCTGAAGACCGGTCGTAAGCGCAAGTATAGCCATTACCTCGGAGGCCACGGAAATATCGTATCCCGTCTCGCGCGGATAACCGTTTTCCTTCCCACCGAGACCGATAATGATCTGTCGTAATGCCCTATCACTTACATCTACGACTCTCCGCCAGGTAATGCTGAATGGATCAATATTTAACGGATTTCCCTTCAAAATACTCGTATCCATAAAAGCAGCCAGGAGATTGTGCGCAATGCTGACTGCATGGATGTCACCGGTCAGATGCAGGTTGAAATCCTCCATCGGAATGACCTGTGAATAACCACCGCCAGCGGCACCTCCCTTTATCCCAAAGACAGGCCCAAGCGACGGCTGCCTGATGCAGGTGATGACCTTCTTGCCGATCCCGACTAAGCCCTGGCTCAAACCAATCGTCGTAACCGTCTTGCCCTCACCAAGCGGAGTTGGCGTAATCGCTGTGACATCGATATACTTCCCGCTCGGCCTGCTTGCAAACTTTTTAATCACATCAAGCGAGACCTTTGCCTTGTACTTTCCATACAGTTCAAGGTCATCCTCATCAAGCCCGATGGATTTCGCAATCTCAACGATTGGCAGTATCTTTGCTTCTTGCGCGATTTCAAGATCGGATTTCATTGCTAATATCTCCCTTTTCTTATTTTGCATGTTTACAAACTCTGAAAATTATAATTATGAATTTCTGCTAAAAGTGCAAATATAACTACAGGTCAGTTTGTTGCAGCATAATCTTGCAGAAACCTCGGTATATCCCCGGCTTCCCTGCACCCAACTAAAACCTTCCAGTCTTCGCCAAGCTCCTCCTCGAGCTCACCCGATATCTGGGCAACATACCCTGGAATAATTATCTTCTTTTGCGCAACACGATCGGATATACCGCTCTTTTTTATGAAAGCTGCTATCTTATCCGGAATGAACTTACCAGCAGCCCATGAGGTCAGCACGGACTGCCCCTCCACGTTCATGACCAAAAGCCATGTGGGAACCCTGCTCGCTTCTATCTCACCTGATACTATGAAGTATGTGAGCGAGAAATTGGTCGTTATGAGGACCGGGGACTTCTCGGTAGGGTCTCCTATCGGATAAATCTTCTGCTCCACCTGCATCGGGACCTGAGGGTCGGTAAATATGTTCTGCCTTAATATTAAAAGCGGGAAGATTTTCCAGGCTTCCATGGAATCAAGCACCACAATTGAAGCGTACTTACAAAGCATTATCGCAGCTACGCCAGCCTCTTTTTGCGGGTCTTTTGCAAAATCACCCGTGAATGCTATCGTAGGGTATCCAAGCGGCCTGAACTTCTTCTCCAGCGCTGAACGCCTCAAAAACACCATCTTCTTCAGGACATCTTTCAGGTTTTCTGGCGCCGGATCAAGGACTATATCGTTCACACCAAGTAACTTTGCCTTTTCGGTCAGCTCCGAGAGGTTGGCCAGGTCACCAGACCTAATCGCAAGCGGACATGAATACTTTGCAGCCAGCCCAGCCATGCCCTCGATATTCTCTGAAGTCGCGCAGTAAATCAACGGCTTCTTTGTGGACATCGATTCAAGCACGGCGCTCAACGCGTTCACATCATCGCTGATCAGAACTAACGGCAAACCGGTCTCGAAATCCAATTTTTCGGCAAGCGCCCTGAACCTGGCAACGTCCCTTGAACCATTTCTTAAAGCAGCGAAATTCGCCTTTATTATCTTCCCGACCCGCTCAAACCTAGCACCTTTTAGCTGTTCTATCTTCCGGCTTATCTCCTGTTCACCTGAACTATCATCGAACAGCAGCCCCAGTGCCGTCTCATTTACAAACCTCTTCTCATGTCTGAAAAGAACCTGTTCTTCCCCAACGCCAAAAGCGTTTTCACCTGCTCCCACTTTGACGAGCCTGATTGGAGGAGCAGAAGCCTCTGCCAGCTCAGCCTTTACAGCCTCAGTAACATGCGGGCAAGCGTCAAGACTCATCTCCCCGGCTGCAAGTTTCATGGCAAAAGCCAGGCAGGTTGGAAATCCACAGTCCTTGCAGTTCGTCTTTGGCAATTTTTTAAAAATTTCCAGTCCTGTTAATGCCATTTAAACATTCCTTCCTCTTAGCTTGACTTTCATATAAAAATAAATTCCTGTATTTTTAAATACAGGTTAAATTGCACCAATTAAAACATCGGATCCATTGCCAGCGCAGGATGCCCAACCTGCGTCAGATACTCAAGCACTTCTTCCTCTGCTACCCCATTTTCCTCAGTGGCAATCATATCGTAGAGCTCTGGGTGACCGAACTTCTCAAAACGCTCCATGAGTGGTTCTCTCAGCAGCTCCTTCAACTCGCGCGGCATCCATACAAGACGCATAATACCTCCATCAGCCTTGATGAATTTATCGCTCGTGATGAAGTATTTGCTTATGCCTATGAACCCTGGAGTTTGCAGTCCGCCGCCTACCGTACCTGCAAGCGTTGAAAATTTCATACCGCTCGGCGTCATCCCAGGATGCTCACGATTGACTGCCATTATGCCGTTCGTCATGGGCAGGACTGCGCATATCACCTCGAAACAGCCGCATGATGTCATGGGGTCCTCCATCATGGAGTAGGCATTAAACTTATCAAGCGTCTGCCTCGATGTCTGGTAAACGAAATTATTTATGCCCTCCCACTGACCCTTATCAGGATCTATGGTAAAGCCCTTTGGTACCGGCTGGTTGGGTCCGGTCGGATTGATCTCAAAGCTTGCTTTTCCGTCAAGCCAGTTATAAGCACCACAGAGACCCGGTCTCTCTGGTGATATTATACAAACGTGATTTGGCGCGAACGACTGGCAAAGTGTGCAGGAGTAGAACGTGTCAACGCTCTCATCGGTCATGGAACCGATCCTCTCATCCCTTGCTTTATAAGCCCTCCTTGCTATCTCACGCCAACTCAGCACATCTTCCTCATTGGTGAAGATCTTTACCTGGATCTTATCCACTATTGCGCCGAAATCTCCGTGCAGTTTCGCGTGGACTATGTCACCAAAATTGTGAAGTTTGAAGCCCTTCTCTTTGGCTGATTTGCTTATCCTTATCCAGGCTATATCCCGCTGTCCAACGTGCAGGATGCCTTCGGCATAATTAACATAATGATGAATTTGACGTTCAAGTATGGGCTCGAAATCGGTCTGCATCTTCCTTCCCGCCACCTGGACGACGAGCCCAAACGGCGTAACGCTCCCTGCCTCAAAAGCGTCTATCTCAGGCCCAATTACCTCTATCTTCCCATCCTCAACTTCTGACGGATCCATCATGTAGCAGTACTCGAATGCAGGGCCCTTGTTGCCGCCGATCTCAAGATAGACATCCTCTTTTCTTACCTTCTCGCCTTCAAAAGCAGGGCCATACGATACCGGAACCGGGACCTCTGTTATTACAATTTTAAGCCCTCTGACCTCGATGGCTTTGCTGACAATCTTATCGTGCGGCACGTTTGACACTACGTGTTCATAAGTACACACGCCCGTCGGCAGTATCTCCGGTATATCGGTATCTGCTATGGTCGGGAAACCGTAACTTATCGCACCTGCTGCCGTGGCATACTTCTCATCATCGACCTCACCAAGCGCCACCACGAAAGCAAATATCCTGATCTTGTTGTAGCGCAGCACCCTTACGTAATCACCAGGTGCAACCCCACCAAAGGATAGTGCTGCCCTCGTCGCAAACCCCAGTGAATATATCTGCGCATAAACATCCTTTCCAAACGGCACCAGCCTGGTATCCCACCCTAACTGAACCCCCTCCTCCACTAACTGCTCAGCAAATGACTTACCGTCGGTATGACCAGCTATAAACACGTAAAGGCTCTTCTGCTGCAACTCACGCGCCAAATTAACCGCGATTTCATTCGTGGGAGCTGCCCCAACAACGGCTGCAAATCCTGGTGCAGAACCGTCAACGAATTCTATCCCTCTTGCCCTCATAATCACGTCGTCAGCGGCTCCAAGCCATATTCCATCTACCGGATTTGGGCCTATGACATATTTTAGTGACTCATATATCTCCTCAGCGAAGAGAGTTGCTATGCCTGCATCAAGCGTGCTTCCGAGATATGGGAGCCAAAGTCTTTGTGCTGGAACTTCTGGCAGCAGGTCTTCTGCCATCTTTATTATCTGAGGCATATCCGATAGCTTTTCAACTTTTATGCCGGTTAATCCGTATATGACCGGCAGGTAGTATCCTGTGTTTGGAAATTCGACCTTAGTGTCGGCGCTTTTTGTCTCCATGGCCTGCGCGAGTTTTTCCTTTGCCATATTTACGATGGCATGCGCTCCTTTTATTGCGGATGAGGCAATTATCCTAGACACTTAACTCCCTCCTTTTCTCCATATCGTAAAGCACTCTTTCTTTCTTAATATCAATCTTCAGCTCTTTCCTTTTTCTGGCAATATGCTCCAGCGTCTTCTCGACGATCTTCACAGGATCCGGCTCAAACTCAAGACTCCCGCCGACCATTTCTTCCCACCTGTTGGTGATTATGTCCGTAACAACGCTGCTGGCACCGACCGGTGATTCAACCCCTCCAAAAAGGACATAAACACCTGATGCCACAAAGTACGTACCTATCGCAAGCGCTTTTTCGGTCATCCATTCAGGGGCAATGCCTACTGCGGGAAGATCCGATATGTCATCGCCCAGACCGCCTTCTTTCACAACTTCGGTAAGGACTGTAAGTATCCTGGAGTTATCAACACACGAACCAAGGTGAAGCACAGGAGGTATTCCAACCGCCTCGCAAATTTCTCTCAAACCCGGACCGGCGTATTCCATTGCCTCCGGAGTTAACAACCCGTACTTTGCATTGGCGATAGCGCCGCATCCTGTCTGGACAACCAGGACATCGTTTTTAATTAACTCCTTAACTATGTAATTATGCGCTTCATCCTGACAGGTCCTTGGATTATTACATCCGACAACTCCCGCAGCGCCGAATATCCTGCCCTGTATTATTGCATCGTTAAGCGGGCGGAACGAAGCCCTGTACCTGCCGCCGAGCATATAATTAATGTATTCAGTCGAAAAGCCCGCGACAAGATCATTAACCACCTTTGGGATCATGGTGCTCTTACGATTCGGGTAATTATCTATTGCAACCCTGACGATTTCCCTGGCTATCTCGAGCGCGCGGTGCTCATCGAACTCCATGTGCAGCGCACCGGTTATCTTCGCTTTCCTCGACGTTGTGATTATCTTAGTGTGAAAATGCTTGGCAAGTTCGACCAGCGCCTGCTGTATGCACTGAACGTCAACTATCATCGCATCGACGGCACCGGTAAGCACTGCAAGCTCCTGATTCAGGAAATTGCCTGCGGAAGGAATCCCCTGGCGCATCATTATCTCATTTGCCGTACAGCAGATGCCTGCTAAGTTAATGCCTTTTGCGCCTTTTGATTTCGCGTAATCTATCAGGTCCTTCTGCCTTGATGCGACAACTATCAACTCCGAGAGGACCGGCTCATGGCCATGCACAACTATGTTGACCTCATCTTCCTTCAGCACGCCTAAATTAACCTTTGAAAGCAGTGCATTGGGGGTGCCGAACAGCACATCGGTAATATCGGTGCCCAGCATGGAACCACCCCATCCGTCAGCCAGGGCCACCCTCAAGGTATGCGTGAGGATGTGATCGGGGTCCTGGTCAACACCCAGCGTAGTCCGGTTTAGGGTTTCAACCACCTCCCGGTCAACACCCCTTGGCGCTATGCCCAATTTATTCCAGATCTCCTGTCGTTTCTTGGGAGCCCTGGACAGATATATCAGTTCACCCTGCTGCTTCCCGAATTCAGCGATCGCTCTTAAAGCAACCTGTTCGCCGATCTCCTCCTTTGTCCTTCCCTTAGTCTCCACTCCAAGAAGAGCTGCAACCGATTTCAGCTTCTCAACATCTTTAATCTCATACCCTTGCGCCTCTCCCCTTGAAACAGCAAGAAGTGCCAGGGTTACATCCCTTCCATGGTCAGAATGCGCCGCAGTTCCTGCAGCTACCGCTCGTGCAAAGTTCCTTGCTGCGATGGTGTGGATATTTGCTCCGCAGATTCCAGTCTTGCCCTCGATATCCTTGCCCGTTATGCGGCATGGTCCCATCCAGCAGTTCTTGCAGCAGCTGCCGCTCGCGCCGATTGGGCACGGTTTCAAATCTTCAACTCTGTCAAAAGCAGTTGACAGTTCGGGGTCAGTTATCTTCTCCAAAATTTCCGCTGCTGCAGGATCTATTGACCTTACTTTTCCCATTTAATACACCAAACCTTTATTAGTAATTATACTTATTTGCATTATAATCCTAAAACAGATCATCAACAATGCCGCTCACTGATTGCAGCGAACGTGGATGCCTCATCGTTACGATATTTGAACCTGCTATCAATAAGGTTACGGCGGTAATCACTTCCCACGCTATCCCGCGCTCGGTCGGGTCGCCGATCGAGGGGGCATCCTCAAACTTGATCTTATTCTCTTTTATCTTCCAAACCTCCTGACCAACATTGTTCAATATCGGCATCTGGGTCATCTTGTCTCCCTGTTTCAGCGCTGCAAGTTTCAGTCTCTCTATTACCGAATATGTATATTCAACTCCGTAGCCCAGCCCTCCCGTTGTAGGATCCATGGCTATCCTCTGCGGGTCCAATCCCAACTGCGTGATCAATATATTGAGCTGTTTTGCAAGGTTCACATCAAGCGGTGTCTGTCCTACTATGCTCTTGTTAAACCCCATCCCGGCCGCTGCTATGGTCTTGTAATTGTCCTCCTGTGCAAAACCCAAAAGAAAGTTGTTTTTGGCATTATCTTCTGCAACTTTCTTTAACACCTCAGAGTCCTTACCGATACTACCGGTGCCATAAACAATCAACGGGACCTTGACCGCAGATAATACATCTGCAACTATCTTTGATGCTTCCTCTGACGACATATCAAGGCCGTTGGGATCAGTCCCGGTAAGAGTCAGCATTATACAGGGGGCTTTATAATCTTCTGCGCACTTCCTGGCCCACTTTACAGGATCATCATAAACATCACCATACACATCAACGAGCGCTTGCGGCCAATTATTGGGTTTAATATCCAGAACTTCAAGCGCGAGAACCGGTCTATTGGGTATTTCACCCTCAAAAATATAGAACGGCAGACAGTTCTCACCGCCTACAGCTATAGTCCTGTCACCATCCCCCCATATCAAGGCGTTAATTGCACCGTTATATTTATCTATGGGATCTGAGTAAGACATGGATAACCTCCATCCTTAGTATTTTTTGTTTCAAATGACGGGGAAAATCAGGTATTGTTTTAAAAACTATAAAAGACGATGCTGTGCTACTTTTATGTTCAGCGTTCAAGCCTGCAAATAAAAACATAAATTAATTATTTTCATTCAGGAATGCCTAAAATCTTACAAATTATATCAAAAACTTTTTTCAAGGCAATAGAATCCGATGGCAGATCAAATATATTCCGGCCCTTGAAATCCATCTCAAAAATCGAACCATCTTCAGGCACCACACCGGCAAGCTCAATTCTACCCTCAGCATAAACCCTGTAAAGCTCAGAAGCATGGTAGTCATCCGCCCTGTTGATTATCAGATACGTCCTGCCCATCTTTAATTTCAGGTCATCAGAGAGTTCCTTGACCCTGATCGCAGCCTGAAGACCCCTTATGGAAGCATCCGATGTGATCAGGAACGTATCGACATCCCGCGTTGTCATCCTGCTCAAATGCTCCAACCCCGCCTCATTGTCCATCACAACATATCTATAGTTAGCAACCAGGACATCAGCATATTCCCTGAATAGAGAGTTGGCGTAACAGTAACACCCCTGTCCCTCTGGTCTGCCCATAACGAGCAAATCAAAACCAACCTTTTCAATCAGGGACTCCTGCAGCTTCAGTTCCATATATGATTTCTTCGTCATTCCGGGAGGTATCTTTCCGAAAGAATTGCGGATATCTTCGCGCACACTTCCAACGGTGCTCTCCACTTTGACCCCAAGGAGTTCGTTCAAATTTGAATTCGGATCAGCATCTAATGCCAGGATGGGCGTTTTCCTGTTTTCAATCAAAAAACGTGTCGCCATCGCACATATGGTCGTCTTGCCAGTGCCGCCCTTCCCGGCAACTGCGATCACGTGTGACATCTATCCGCCCCGCTTCTTGCCGGACAGGATCCTGACCACGCTCGGGAACTCCTCGATGTTCGTATGCGGTAGAAAGAGCGAGGCTATGTATCTGTTCATGAACTTGAAGTTGGTGGATAGTTCGATATACGTAATATTCCTGGCGACCTCCTCGCATTCCTTCTGTTTATCATAATTCAAAAGCGAAACATATGCCCCCATTATCGACGTATTGCCCAAAAACGTGAACTTACCAGTCTGGATATCCGGCAAAAGTCCAATGGAAACAGCATTCTCTACATTTATGTAATTTCCGAATCCCCCGGCAATATAAATCCGGTCAATCTCGTGCGGGGTTAGGTCAACCTCATCCAGCAGTGTTGTTATCCCGGCGTAAACCGCAGCTTTTGCCCTGATCAGGTTATCAATGTCCACCTCCGTGATCTTTATCTCCTCTCCGCTCATCGTCTCGTCTGACTTACTGATGATGTACTCCGAAGAGCTTCCGTTCTTCTTGATTCGTGGACATTTCAGATCAGGATAAAACTTACCCCGCCTGTCAATTATCCCGGAAAGGTAAAGCTCGCCTAACAGATCAATCATACCGGAGCCGCAGATGCCTTTCGGCTTTATATTGCCAATCACCGAAACTTCTGGTTCACAGTCAATCGATTTGATCTTCATTCCACCGATCGCACCTGCCGACGCACGCACTCCACAGCTTACCCCACCACCTTCGAAAGCAGGCCCAGCAGAACATGAACACCCGACCATCCATTCGTTATTACCGATGACCAGCTCGCCATTCGTCCCAAGGTCCATGAAAAGAGTTATTTCTTCTTCCTTATGCATACCGGTCGCTGCAATTCCAGCACTTATATCCGCCCCCAGATAGCTTGCAACACCTGGAAGGGGAACGACAAGCGCGTTTGGGGTATTCTTTAAATCTATGTCCTTAGCATAAAACGGCGGAAAGCTGTTCGCAAAGGTGACATACGGCTCCTCACGTATATATTTTGGGGATATTTTTAAAAACAGGTGCATCATGGTCGAGTTGCCAGCAACTGTCACCAGCGCGATATTTGCAGGATCCATCTTTGCTTTCCTTGTTACAGACATCACCAGATCGTTAATGGTCCCCACGACCAGATCATGTAATACCCGCAACCCATCGTCTTTAAGCGAGAACACTATCCTGGATATGACGTCATCTCCCGCTTCAATCTGCCTGTTATAGTTTGATGAGACAGAAAGCAGATCCCCGGTTTTGAGATCGACCAAATATGCGACAATAGTTGTGGTTCCGATGTCAACGGCAAGCCCAAGCATGTTAGTCTTATCACTTCCGGGCAGAAATGCAAAAACCTGATCTGTAGGTTCATCACAAAAAGCGCGAAGCTCCCAGTCTGATGCACGCAAAAGGCCAACCAGATTGCCGAACAGATGATTTGGAATCCTCGGACTTGCATCGGGATTACCTGAATCAATTGACCTGCGGACTCTCTCAAGATCGCTAATGGTGCGGTTTAAAATCGGTTCTTCAACTGATAAATGGAACTCACGAACACGCGGCTTTACATCCACAGAACCGATATCTATGACTTTAGCCCCTTGCGCTTTTACACCGGCGACGGGCTTAGTGGAGATTCCCTCTTCTATCAAAATTTTATCAAGGTCTGAGAGCTCTAACTCAACCTCCAGATCGCTCAAAACCATAGTCAGACATGAAAGCACATATCCCATTGATTTTAATTCTGAGCTGAGCTTGCCTGACGGCTTTGTCTGAAATTGGCCCTTTAGAATGCGAACCCTGCATTTCCCACAGGTTCCGTTGCCGCCGCACGCAGCATCGACATGGAGCCCTGCGGATAATGCGATCCTGTGAAGTTCATCTCCCTTTCTGGCTTTAACAACTACCTTTTCTGGCAAAAAGGTAATGTTTAACTCTTCTTTTCTATCTGCCATTTAAAGATCAACTGTGACTGTTCTTGCAGTGAAGACAGGAACCGAAAAGTTCCAATCGGTAGCTCTTGATAACAAAATTCTTGACACCTGAAAAAATGACTTTATCCAGCTTTATGAACTCCTCCTCGACGTCAAACACGCTTCCGCATAACTCACATGTGAAGTGTGGATGATTTGTTGTATTCCCATCGAACCTGCTTGCTGAATTTCCGTATCTAAGCTCTTGAATCTCCCCTATTTCCGATAAAATGCGCAAGTTCCTGTAGACAGTCCCAAAAGACAGTGAAGGAAAATTTGATTTCAGAGAAACATAGATATCCTCCGCCCGCGGATGACTAACCGTGTTTCTCAGGTAATCAAGAATGGCTCTACGCTGCTGCGTATTTCTGTGAGTAATCATTCAGCTCCTTCCATTAATAATAATTATTACTAATGAATAATATTCTTTGAACAATATCTTGTCAAACCAAAAACATCCCCCTTACCTCTGATCAAAGCAGGGATAAGGGGGTTGATTAATTTTAGTGACAATTGAAACCGCTGTCTATTAAATTCTAAGCCGATTCTGTTACTCGTTGCTGCGAATCCTATAATTGGCTGAATATATATTTGCCCTGCTGCCCCGCGCAAATCCCACCAGCGTCAAATTGAACTTACGCGCAATCTCACAGGCAAAGGAGGTCGGCATCAACATCGAGATCAGAATCGGTATCCTGCACCTTACCGCTTTAATCGCAATGTCGGAGCTGATCCTGCCGGTTAAAAACACTGCCCTCTCCTCCAGGTTCACCGAATTCATGTAACTGTATCCGATGAGCTTATCAAAAGCGTTATGCCTACCGATATCCTCAAACGTGTTTAAGAGCCCGTGCTCTTCATCAACCAGCGATGCTGAATGAGTGCCCCCAGTCTTCGAATGATAGTACTGGGAATCCTTTAGTGCGGAGTAAGCGTGGTGGATTACATCCGCAGAGATGCTAAAGTCTGAATCCACCGTTTCCAAAAATTTATCCAGGTACTCAATATCCTGCCTGCCGCAGCCCGACCTTATGACCAGCATGCTAGAGACGTCAACCCCATCAGGCATTTCTGATATCTTTATGCGAACACACTTGACCGGGTTATCTCCCACCGTTTTCACTTCCAAAATGTCCCCATACTTTTTGATGTAACCCTCAGATATGCAGAACCCAACGGCAAGTTCTACCTCATTACCGGGAAGCCGCATCAGGGTTGCAACAGGCTGGCCTTTCACCTCGATCCTCAGCGGCTCCTCCACGATGACCAGATCGGTGCCCGATATCCGCACTCCCTTTTTTAAATATTCGACTTCCCACGGCACTATCCACCTGGAATCGTTCATGACCATATATAATAGTTTTTATGACAGGTTTAATATACTAAAATTGATCTTAATTTAAAACATCCTTGATTAAGGAAGGTGCAGCGATGAAACCGGATTTCGAGAAGATAGCATACAACGTCATTAATACCAACATGCGGGTGAAGCGGGGCGAAAGTGTCCTGATCGACACCAGGCTGGACAACGCCTTCTTCGGCGAGCTGCTGGCAATCGAATGCAAAAAGATTGGAGCCGACCCCATCCACTGCATATTTGGCGATAACCTGCTCCTGCAGGCAGCTCTGCACAGCAATCTGGAAGACCTGAAAATCCCATCAAAAATCCACAAAGCACTCCTAAAAAGCGCAGACGTGCTGATCAACTGTTACCTGGAAAGAGAAAACCCGAAACTTTTCGCCGACCTTGAGCCCGCCAGGACGGTTGGGATGAGAAACTACTCAAAAAACAGGTGGGAGAGGATCGACAAGGGCAACTGCAGGTGGCTTGGAATAGGTTTTCCGACAGAAGCACAGTCGAAATACTTTAACTTCAAATTCGATAAGTTCTCGGAGATGTTCTGGGCAGCCGTGGATATAGACTATGAGAAACTCTCAAAGCAGGCATTCAAGATCGCTAACCTGATAAAGCAGAAGAAAGAGATAAAGATAATGACACGCAAGGGCACAAACCTCACCGGAACCTGCGGAGAGCGCCAGGTCTTCTGCGATGACGGGATATTCTCGGACGAGGACATAGCCATGGGCGCAACGCTTTTAAACATCCCGACAGGTGAGGTCTATTTCGCTCCAGATGAGCCAACTTTCAGCGGGACCGCCGTCTTTGACCTCGTAATGCGCGAAGGGACCAAGATCGAGGACCTGGAACTGCATTTCGACAAGGGTCGTGCCCAGGCAATCTCCGCTAAAAAAGGCCTGGGTGACTACCACAAGATAATGGCGGGTGCCAGCGGTGATAAGGACGTGATTGCCGAGATCGGAATAGGACTTAACCCCATAATAACCAAAATGACCGGCTACATGCTCACCGACGAAAAGATTATCGGCACTGCGCACCTTGCCATCGGCAACAACATCACGATGGGCGGCAAGAACCACTCGGACATCCACTGGGACATGATAATCAACAGGCCCACGATACTCGTCGGCGACGAACTCCTCATGAAGGACGGCGAATTCGCATCCGAATACCAATGAAAAAAATTATTAGGCTCCTCCCAAGAGGACGGATAACCATACCTTCAGAGTTTCGACAGAATCTGGGAATAAATGAAGACACCCTTCCTAACCTCGAATTGAAGGAAAACAAGATAGAAATCACCCCTTTTAATCTCTGTGATAAAAGTAAAAAGGATCTAAGGAACTATACCAATAAGGAAATCGCCGAGTTCCTGGATGAAGACAAGATTGACAAAAAAACTGCAAAGGTATTAAGAAAACTCATATCACAAGGAAATCTTTAATTCACTCTTGAAAAATATAACCTTACTAGATCACAAACACTTTCAGACAGAAACCATAATGCAAGCAAACCTTCTCATAACAGTTATGACCCCCAAAGAATTTTTAGACTGGGTAAAAGAAAAATATAAAGACTCATAGAACAAATTCTCCTCGAGATAATTGATTGTGCACTTTCCGTCTTTATTCATGAAGATAGCCAGAACACAAAATGTTTTCCAGTCCCGGTCTGATATTTCCCTTAATAGCCCTGAGGTTCTGGCTTCAACATAGAGCTTGACAAAAACACGCTCTTCCCAGGAGCTTTCTCTTCACTTTCAAGATTATAAATGAGCAGAGGACTAACTTTTGAAGTTCTGCGCACTCGTTAATAGTTAATATTTCTTCTTTTTTATCTTCCACTGCCATTTTGCAGATACTTCCAATTGTTTGAATTTAAATACAGTTTATTTGAATTAAAATGAGGTTGTCAGGAGGGATTTTAATATAACAAGTTGGACAAAGCTATTTGGATTCGGTAAAAATTAGCCTAGTTTAGCCAGTTTTCGATAATTAACCCTTGTATTCTATTAAAATGAGAATCATTTGAAACAAGAGTAAAACCTAAGAAGCTTACTATAGATGCAATTAGAATATCCGCATCTCCGATAAGCTCTCCTTTTTGTTGCAAACTTTTGTAGATTTCTGCAGCCGTATCAAAAATGTGTTGAGTGTCCGGAAGCACCAAACCAAATTCATTGCAAAGGAGTTCAAATTTTTTTAATTGCGCGGTAGCATCAGCCGCCAAGAGCCCACGCTTAATTTCATAGTAGCTTATAGCGTTTATAAATATCTTTTCCCCTTGTAATATTGCATCTTCAGCTTTTGTTTTAACATCGTTATTTCCTTTTAAGATGGCTGTAATAATATTGGTATCAAGAACATAACTCATTTAAAAGAAAGCCCTCCTCTTTACGGTCTCTTCAAAAGTTTTCATTTGTTCGGAAGATAAATCATTCAACATTCCTGAAACATCTTCTAAAACTCTTATTATTCTAATTCTTCTATAGAAATTTTCGACAGGTGCTGTTTCGATTTTAAATTCAAGAAGTGGATAGTCTCTTGAGCTTGAATCGTATTGTATAAGTGGGTAAAGATTTTGAAAATAATAATATGGCTCTTTTTTAACAATTAGATGTTGCCCACCGAATGCTTTACCTATGCTAATCCCTTCAACTGAACTACTTGTGAAAATGTCTTGGGGGGGATACAGGGTTGGCCTTATATCCAGCGAAATTATTTCGTTTAGCAATTATTCGAACCTCCTTAATAACTCTCCCTCTATTAGTTTAAAAAACCAGTCGTCGGTTAAATCATGTGCTTTATTAAGCCATTCCTGAATTTTCTCTTGGATATTATCCGGAACATCTTGTGAAGACGATTGAACCATTGTTTCCCATATTAGTGCATCAGAATCTTTTCTTTTACCGCGAGCGAGCCTTAATCGAATTATTCCTTTAGGCTTAGAAGAATTAAAAGCAAACCTCCAGTCAAAGTCATAAGGCAGGTTTTCTACCTCAGTGCTTTCAAATAATTTATTGTATAAACTTATTTTTGTTTTCATATTATCTTCTAGGAATTTAAATATATTACTGGTTTTAAAATCAAAGTCGACAGCATCGATGTAGCGTAGCAGTAAGCTGTTAACCCTTAGGTTATTTTGCGAGTCTGGATAAACCTCAAAAAGAACATTAACAGCCTGCGTTATTTTTTTTTCAAAGTCCTCCCAAATATAGCCCTCTGTGTCGTTTACAGTAATGATTCCGGGACCTATCTGAATAAGGGGCCATTGATCTTCTCCCTTCCTAAAACGATGCTGAACCATATATCCAATCATTTCATCCGGCATAGATGCTGTGGGCAAACGTTCAATGAATGGGTATTCTTCTTTAAGCTTGTCGTATATTCTTCCAATAATTATTTTACAATATGGGTCGATTTTTATGCCTGTGCCTGGAGTAGGCTCTTGAAGATCCCATCGGAGCTCAAATATTGACTCGATTAAGGGTTTATTTTTTAATACTTTTCTATACACTTTCCAATCTCCTTATTTAGGATTCATGTTTTTATATTTGGGCTTATTAATATCGAAATATTCATATTTTGTTTGATTATAACAAAAAAAGCTGGTTTCTGTTAAATCAATCCTCATTCGCTGAATGAGAAGCTGGATTCTCTTGAAATGATGATGTGATCTAAAACTTTAATTCCGAGGATGTTTCCAGCCTTGTTAAGCCTTTCGGTGATGCCGATATCTTCTTCGCTTGGGGTTGGATCACCTGAAGGGTGGTTGTGAAGAAAGATTATTCTTGCGGCATTTGATAGAATTGCTCCCTTAAAGACTTCTCTTGGATGAACAACACTCATATTAATTGAACCAATGCTGACTACTTCATAGCTGATGAGTCTGTTTTTAGAGTTTAAATGAAGGCAAATAAACTTTTCCCTGTCTGAGTATTTAAGCTCTTTTTCTACTAACTCACTATTAGCTACTTCTTCATAACTTCTGTAAGCTTCGCTTGAGACTGAAACTTCTTTAACCATAATAACTTCAACACAGGGGATCCGATTTCCCAATTGCTTTGTTTCTTTTGTCTGGTAGCTTTTCATCTTCTTCTCCTTAATTAAATTTGCTCTCGCTACCAGCGCTGAAAAACCGGGGTTCCGCTTGAGGTCATAGGTGGAGCTTTAGCGGTTTTTGTAAAAAATGAGAGGGATAAAAGCCCGCGGTTTATGCTCGCAAGCTAAAGACTACCTTGACCTTAAAACAAGCGGGTTCACGGATAAAATAAAAGAAACTGTAAGCAAATTGCACCTTGGTACTTCCCCAAACGAGCCTGCTGACTTGTTGTGTAATGTGTTTACTCTTATAAGAGTTTTTGATTAAGGTCTGGGAGTTGTTTATAGTCTGGGTGATTTGGTGCGGTGGCTGGTTTGGGGGTGAAGTATTTTGATAGATCCTTGTACAATGTAAGTTAAATGAATGGAGGGTTATTGTTATGGATATATCAAAAATTTTAATTATTTCAGGACTTGTACTTAATACAGTCGCTTCAATAATTATTCTCATTCCTCATTTAACATCAAAAAAATATATTAGTGACCGGCGTATTTTAAAAAGCAACATAGAAACTGGGGAATCTACTCAAGTAAGAGACGTCAAATGGCAACGCCTAGGGATTAGTGGTTCCGCTTTTTTTGCTGCAGGGTTTATCTTTCAAATAATTGGAATATGTATCCAAATATGATTTAAGCGAGTTGTCTTTAATTGACTTTTGATAGCTAAGGATTCTAATAATGCGCCCTGAATCTAAAAATGCTTTGGCAATCGCGATGATATTTTTATCAATTCCGGGATTGTTTTTGAAAGTAATCAGAAGACAGCTTCCGGACGGCATTTTTTGAGGCAATGCTTTCCATCTATTGAAGATTTAATTTAATCAGGTAAGATCTAATTATGAAAATTACTGTATTAAAAAATCCTATTGTCAAAAATATTTTATCAGCTCTGGCGGTGGCAGGTTTCGGTTTTATACTATTAAATATCACTTTTATTTTTTTCGCGCTTTTAACGAGGTTAGGTTTGTTGTTTTTCCCGGCCAATTTCGCCGCGACTAGTCAGTGGTTTATGCCGGTTATGCTTATAATATTTGTTGTCATTATTGGTTTGATCTCCTGGTTTGTTTTTAAATCCAAGCTCGGCGTGCTTTACAAGGCAATTTACATGACTGTGCCGCTGGCCGTGATTTTTGTGCCCATCGGGATGTTTTTGGGAAGCTTGCCTGTAGTCCCGTATTTAGTTGGCGGTTTGTTTGCTATCGGCGTTTTGTATTTTTTTTACCGCACCAAACAACCTTGGCTTTACTACTATACTTTAATTTTGGTCGGTCTTGTTATGTTGATTGTCGGTCTCTTGGGTATAGAAATCTAGGAATTAAAAGCTCCCATTAAAGAATTTGACGCCAAAGAGTAAAACCAGTTATGATTTTATTCGCGGGTTATCGCCCGCGAAAACTTGAAATCGTCCTTTCCGCTTTTATGTTTCAACAAAGAACCTGGCATGATTTCTGTGTTATCTGACGTTTTTCTTTTCATAGGGCTGTGGCTTCCATTTGGTCGCGCAAACCAATTTTTGCTATATGAAGGTACCTTAGTCTTTTTATTAAAGTTAAGAGGCATATTTTTATATAAATCCTTTTAATGATTTCATGCCGTTTTCTACGTCAATGTTGGCAAGGTTGATGTAAATGGTTGTAGTGCTTATATCAGAATGCCCCAAGATGCGCCTTAGCGTTTCGATGTCTTTTGTTTGCCTGTAATACTGAGTTGCATAAGTGTGCCTTAAAGTATGAGGTGAGATATTTTTGGCGATACCAGCTTTCCGGGAATATCGCTTAACCATATTTTGGACATACCGATCAGACAGCTTTTTGCCTTTTAGGGTTGAAAAGAAAAAATTACTTTCCGGTCTTTTCTTTCTCCAGCTGTCGAGCAGGTCCGTTAAATACTCCGAAATGGCAAGATCACGGTCTTTATTACCCTTGCCATTCTCTACTCTTAACTTGCCTTTGGTAAGGTTAATGTTGCTGGGCCTTAAATTAACGACTTCTGAAATTCGCAAACCGCAGTGAAGCATTAACGACATCATTGCCTTGTTTCTTAAGCCGGTGGGATATCTTTTGTTGGGCTATCTTAGCAAATTTTGGGCTTCTTCTGGCTCTAAAATGACCGGTAGCTTTTTTCTGGGCATATTTTGTCTAAAAACTACATATTATGTGTATTATATGCACTATATAACACAGTTTTTGGCGTGTCAAGTAAAAAGCGAACTATATAGCAAAAACCTCGCCTGTTTGATGCTTATAAACGAGGATTATATGAAGCTCTATAAGGATGATACTTTGTGCGTATTAGAAGGAGTATTGGCTACTTTATAGAGACAAAGATCAATCCAATGGTAGCAATAACCAAGGCTACACTAGCAAAAGCTAAAACCCATGTAGCAAACGTTAATCTTTTTGTCTGTTTAACATATAAAATGGCTATTGCGTGATCGTATTGTTTTGAACCACTTCCTTCTGTGGCGCAAATGTGATTTCCCACCTCAAGTGTACCACCTTTAAGTAATTTTTCTCAGACCAAGTGTACCGCTTGAATGATGTTTTTCTCAGGGCAAGCGTACCACTTAAAACCAGTTTTTCTCAAGCTCATTGTA